>Ga0116148_1000667_pt1 | contig 41578 bp, 22 predicted proteins | sample AD_UKC055_MetaG_FD_89786 | JGI IMG/M metagenome (GOLD analysis project Ga0116148, IMG submission 89786) | Active sludge microbial communities of municipal wastewater-treating anaerobic digesters from USA - AD_UKC055_MetaG | ecosystem: Engineered > Bioreactor > Anaerobic > Digestate | place: USA...
GCCGATGCGGCTGAAAAACTCATCGATGCGTGCAAGCGCAGCTTCATTCATTTCGTAGGTCATACGCAAGCGCTTATCGAAGTATTTTCAGGTGGGCCAAATTTCCGGCAGCAGTAGTAGGAAAGACGACACGATGGGGCGACATCGTCCGCCCTTCCCACCCACGGCAAGGCCACCAATTAGCGCTGGCGCGGCGACCAAACCGGGATAAGGATGCTCGCGCGCGGATCATCGCGCTTGAAGCCATGAAAATCGAGGTGTTCGCCGTGTACGAAGGCACCGACTTTTTTGATATCCACGATCTGCTCACGGAAGAAGAAAGGCTCGCGCGCGATTCGATTCGACGTTTCGTTCGAGAGCGATTCCTACCCGTGGTGACCCGGCACTTCCGCGAGGGCACATTCCCGATGGAACTGGTCCCCGAGCTGGCCAGCCTCGGCGTATTTGGCGTCAACCTCACCGGATACGGCTGCGCGGAACTCAACAACATCGTCTACGGACTCATGATGCAAGAACTCGAATACGGGGACTCCGGATTGCGATCGTTCGCCAGCGTCCAGAACTCGCTCGTGATGTATCCGATCTGGCGCTATGGCTCGGAAGAACAGAAGCAGGATTGGCTACCGCGCCTGGCCCGCGGAGAAGCGATTGGATGCTTTGGCCTTACGGAGCCCGACTTCGGTTCGGATCCGGGCGGCATGCTCACCAAAGCCCGTCGCGATGGCAACGACTGGATTATCAACGGTTCGAAACTCTGGATCACCAACGGGAGCGTGGCCGATGTGGCCGTGGTATGGGCGCGCACCGGGGAAGGAGCCGATAGCATCCGGGGTTTTTTGGTCCCCAAAGGAACGAAAGGCTTCAACGCCACCGATATTCACGGCAAATTTAGTCTTCGGGCTTCCATCACGAGCGGGCTGTCGTTCGACGACGTTCGCGTGGGTTCGAACGCCATGCTTCCGGGAGCCGCGGGATTGTCCGGACCGTTGTCCTGCCTGAACCAGGCTCGATATGGCATTGCCTGGGGCGCGATTGGCGCCGCGATGTGTTGCTACGATACGGCTCGTCGCTACGCGCTCGAACGGATTCAATTCGGAAAGCCAATCGGATCTTTCCAACTCGTGCAGCAAAAACTGGTGACGATGCTCACGGAGATCACCAAGGCCCAGCTTTTGGCGCTGCGCATGGGACAACTCAAGGATCAAAACAGATTGCACCCCACCCGCGTGAGCATGGCAAAGCAAAACAATGTTCATTGGGCGCTCGAGATCGCCCGGCTCGCAAGAGACATCCTCGGAGCCAACGGAATCGCCGATGAGTACCCCATTATCCGCCACATGCTCAACTTGGAGTCGGTCTTTACCTACGAAGGCACGAACGATGTCCACAAGCTGATCATCGGACGGGAGATCACGGGGCTCGACGCTTTCAAGGGGTGAGCAGCCCTAACATATTGATATTACACAATATTTACGGTTTTCGGGAGCTGTCCGAATACGGATACTGTCACCAATGTGATTTTTGTTCGCAGGTCCTGCGTGTTCGGCGGGTGAGGTACGCAGCGAAGAACAGCGCGAAGAGGGCGAGTTTTCCATTCTGAGGTTGGTTTTTGGGGGCTCGGCAGGCACATCCGGCCTGCTCTTCCGAATCACCCGCGTACGGCTGGGGGGCCGTTCCGCTGTCTGCGCCCCCCTGCCCTTTTCCCGCACCGCCATCGGCATTTCCGGCGGAGCCTCCATCGGCGGAAGAGCCGCCGCTCGCTTCGGAACCGCCGCTGCCGGACGAGCCCCCTGTTGCGGACGATCCGCCGCTTCCGGACGATCCGCCGCTGCCTGAAGAGCCGCCCGTCCCGCTGTCGGGAGGCTCGCAGCCATCGTCGATTTCGCCCGAGCAATCATCATCGAGCCCGTTGCCACAAATTTCTTCTCGAAGGCATTTGGGGCCGGCCAAACGAAGGGTCGTGTAGTACTGGGGTGCTCCCCACCCTTCGGGGTTGGACCACGCGGGACCTTCGACTTTCGTGGAGAAATTCGCGCCATCGGAAAGCCAGCATAGCACGCCGGACCATCCTCTCGCGCAAAGGTCGGCTTTCCGATCGCCATTGATGTCCGCAAAACGAATCGTCGAATAGAATTGAATTTGATCCCAGCCGCCTTCGTTGGGGAAATGACCCGTTTGGACGCTAGACTCGAACTTATCTCCCGCCCATTTCGCGCAGACCACACCGGCCGCCGCTCGCGCGCAAATATCGAGGTCCCCGTCGCCGTCGATATCCGCCAAACGGATGGTGGAATAATGCTGATGGGCACCCCAGCCCGAATCATCGGACCACTTAGGGCCTTCGATTTGGGGACCAAAACCCGTTCCCGTCGACAAATAACAAACTATGCCTTTTGCCGCGCGGCCACATAGGTCCGCCCTTCCATCCCCATCGACATCGGCCAATCGAATGGTGCTCCAATACTGAAGGGCACCCCAGCCTTGCGCATTGCTCCAGGCAGGCCCCTCTATCACATCTCCGAATCCCGTTCCGGTGGAAGGCCAGCATCTCATCCCTTCGGTACTACGAATACATACATCCACCTTGCCGTCGCCATTGATATCCCCCATGCGCAACGTCCCATAGACATTCACTTGGCCGTGAGTCGCGTCGGTGATGGCGTCGAGTTTGATGGGGTTCCCAAATCCCGTTCCTGTCGAAGGATAACAACGGAAATCAGAAGCCGAGCGAGCGCATAGATCGTCTTTTCCATCCCCATCCACGTCCGCCAAACGAATCGTTCCGTAGTATTGAGGGTTGTGCCAACCGCTTTCGTCGGCGAGTTTGGGTCCGCTTATGCTGGTAGAAAAGCCCTGGCCATCGGACAACCAGCATTGAATCCCGGCGTTGGCACGAACACAAACATCGGCTTTTCGGTCTCCGTTGATATCGCCCATGCGCAAGGTTGCATAGTTCGATACATCCGCCCATCCCTGACTGTCGGCAAGTTCTGGTCCATGAAACGGCGCCAAAAACGACGTTCCGCTGGACAACGCGCAGCGCAAACCATCGGAACCGCGCCCACAAACATCCGCCTTCCCATCCCCATCGATATCCGTCGTCGTACTCGAATCATAAGCATCACCGTCGATTGCGGCCTCTTCGAAGCTTCGATCACAGGAACCGGGGTCCCCGGTGCCCGAAGCAAATACGGCGAGGTGGTTAGCCACGACACGTTCTGATCCATCAGAAGGCTTGTTGACGACCCCTAAACCATCGATATACATCGCACTCGAGCCGCCGCCATCGAGGTTGATGGCATCGTAGGCGCCGAGTTCTTTCATAAGCGTGCCCAACTCGCTGCATTTCATTCCGACAGCGGTGCTGGTGCGCCCGTCCACGACTGCCAGGACAAGCATACGCTGGTCTTTCGAAAGCCCAACCACCGTTCTGGGGTGGCGTGTCGTGCAGAAATCGCCGGAATCGGAGGCAAGCGGCGTCCCTTGGGAGAGCACGAGAATATTGCCGCTTACGACTTCACGCATCCATGCGGGTGGAGGCTCAACCACTGCTTCAGGCCGTGAAAGGGTGACTCGTCCGTTACCAAAGGCCACAAAACCATGTCCCCCGCTGTCTTTCGAGTTCGGCCAGCGAACACCGTTGCCAATGGCAAGACCGGTCGTGCTGTAGTCCGAAAACGAAAAAAAGTCGCCATTGACAGCTACTTTGGCCCCCACGAGTTTGGCGAACGATGACGTGGTTCGCTTTTTTTCGGTGGGCGCGGTGGCTCTCATTTTCACGCCATTGGCGCAAAGATCCACCTGTGTGGCGACGATTCGTCGTGGAAAAGAGGTGGTTCGGTATAGATAGCGGACGCCTGGATGGGGGGTTGTCCAGGTATCTCCCGCGTGGGCAAGCGTGGGGAACAAAACACAAGCGAATGCGATGGATAATCGAAGAGTACGACCCATAGGAGCCATTATACTTCTTATTGAACCTTGGGGCGACCCTTCAAGCCAAGCTCGGAGCATTAACTCCCGAGGGCAAAGTCCAGTAGAAAAGGCAAAGAGTTCAAATCCGAAACTCGTGGATAAAACCCAATCCTCTGGCGGCCGCCGATCCGGACTGGCGCTTCGCCACTTGCTGCAATTTCCAGGGATTTACCGTGGTTTTGGACCCAAAAAGCCCTCCCCGCCCCTGGCGGCCGCCACCGCGGCTAAGTTGTAACTATTGAATATTATTGATGATTAATTTTGGCCCGCATCCTGCTTTGCCTGCCACCATGGCCAACGTCCACGATTCCCTTTTCCGATGGGCCTTTGACCTTCCACAGCGCATGGCGGGCTTGCTGGCTTGTGTTTTTCCCTCCGATCTTGCCACCGTGCTGGATTTTCGCCGGATCGACAAGGTCCCGCTGGAGCTATTGGACAAGGATTTATCCGAAAAGCGGACCGATATGGTGTGGAAGATTCCCACGCATGAAAGCCAGAGCTGGCTCTTCGTGGTGGTCGAGCATCAAAGCCGGGCGCGGCGGTGGATGATATTGCGGGTGCTCGACTACGAAAAATGCGTGCTGCAGTGGTGTAGGGAACATCAGGCGCCCAAACGGATGCTGCCGCCGGTGGTGGCGGTGGTGGTGTCGCATGACCCGCGGGGATGGAAAAGTCCCACGCGGCTTAGGGAACTTCAGCCGCTCGGCCGACGGCTGGTAGCGTCGATGGGCACGAAGCTGCTGGATGCGGATTATTACTTGCGAGACCTGCAAACCCAGGAAGATGCGCAGATTCGTGGTTGGCCGATGGATGCGGTGGGCACGTTGACGCTGCTTTTGCTCAAGTACGGCAAGGCAAAGGCAAGCCTGACGGATCGGTTCGAAGGGTGGAAGGATTTGTGGCAGCAAGTGCAGGGTTGGCAAGGGGCGTTGCCGCGGTTCGTGTGGTATATTTTGTCTGTTCGTGAAGACGTGACGACCCCACGGCTCAAGCAAGCGCTGACGGAAACGCTCGGGCATGAAGCAGGAGAAGTGGTCATGACAGAGGCAGAGCGATTGATGGCAAAAGGGCGAGAAGAAGGCCGGCTGCTGGGGATTCAGCAAGGGGTCGAGCAGGGCGTCCAGCAGGGTCTGGAACAAGGCGTCAAGCAGGGCGTCAAGCAGGGCCTGGAACAAGGCGTCAAGCAAGGCGTCAAGCAAGGCGTCAAGCAGGGCGTAAAAAAAGGCCTGGACAAAGGGCTCGCTCCGCTCGTTCGTCTTTATGAACGACGTCTTGGGCGCGCATTGTCGAGCAGCGAACGAACGGCATTGCAGGAGCGTTTGCTCAAAGCAGGGCCAGAACGCGTGGGCGATGTCGTGTTGGATTTGTCCGCCCAGCAGCTTGCGGACTGGCTTGCGGATCCAAATGCCACCTAAAAGGCATGGATATAACCTGTCGAATCGATGGCAAACACCAAAGCGGAGAACACCATTTCTACGAATTATTCACGCATCTTCGTGCGATACTCGACGGCGGGGGACTTGCGAGCACAATGGGAAGAGGCACGAACCAAGGGAGCGACCCTTCTCCCGGTCAGGTCGCCGCCCCGTCATCTCACCGCGCTCGAACGTCTGACGTTGACCGTCCAAGCCCCTGATATTCAAGCGGATATCGAAGTGGAGCTGCTGCAGATTCTCGAGGGACTCGGCATCGTGGTGCGCGTGCTCGACCTCGGCATATTGGATCCACCTTCGCTGCCGATGCTCGGAACGGGTTCACCCACGCTTCCTACCGTTCGCTTCGAGAATTCGACCGAAACGCCGTCGAGCCATTCCTGCCCGGAGAAGCGTGCTCCTGAACGAACGCACGATTCCGCCGTTGGTTCGTCTGCCCTTTCGTGGTCCGTCGACAAGCTGACCGCAGAATGGGACAATCTTGGCACGGCGGAGCGGATTCGGGTGGCGCGATATGGCAATCGAGGAGCGCGGGGGGTGGTATTACGGAGCAACGATCGAACGATATTTTCTCACCTATTGACGAATCCCCATATTTCGACGGAGGAAATCGCCTCGCTGGCGGGTAATGCGGCGCTCGATCCGGCAGCCCTGCGACGGATTGCGATGAGTACCGATTGGTTGCGTTCCGCAGAGGTGGTTCGTAACTTGGTGTGCAATCCCAAACTGCCGATGCCCGAGGTGGAACGTCTGATTCGGCTGCTGTCGCGAGACGAATTGGTTCGGCTGGCCAAGTCCGGACGCGCCAGGGCTTCCGTCAAACAAGCCGTAGCCAAAAGACTCAAAGCCAGCGAACGTTGAAAACCAGTGAGAAGAGGATGAAAACACGAGGCACGTCCATAGCCAGAAACCGACGTGATATCGCCATCTTCGGTGGATATCGCCAGAGACGTGGGAATAGCCGGCAAGCACCGCGGCGTTGGTGAACCATGTCGCAAGCATCAGGTTTTTGGCAACGGCAACGCCGCCGGGTACGCATAGCTTGGGCTGGATTTCGACGGCCATGGGCGATGCGGACCATGGCGCTTTTGGTGGTGGGTCCTTGGCTGATGCTGGCCGTGATGGTCATTTTTACGCCGCTTCCCATGGAGCTTCGCGCGGACCATCGATTCGACTCTTCCGTGCGGGTTTTCGATCGCCATGGGAAACTGCTGGCAGAGGTTCGCGCGGAAGACGGGGCTCGAGCCCGATGGGTTTCCCTCGAGCGTGTTGGCTCCCACCTTCCGAATGCCCTGATAGCGGCTGAGGATACGCGATTTCGGATGCATCCAGGGATCGATCCCTTCGCGATGGTACGCGCAGCTTTTCATAATTTGTTGCATCGCCGGATCGTATCCGGAGCATCGACACTCACGCAGCAGCTAGGAAGAAACCTGGTGCCTCGACCGAGGACGTATTGGGGAAAAATACGAGAGATGACGGTGGCTCTTCGGATCGAGGCATCGCTATCCAAAGACCAGATCCTCGAATCGTACATGAATCTGGTCGCGTTCGGGCCATCTCTTCGAGGCGTGGAAGCAGCAAGCCGATTCTATTTTGACAAACCTACGTCGTCGCTATCGTTGGCGGAAGCGGCAACGCTTGCAGCCATGCCGAAAGGGCCATCGCTGTACGATCCACGAAGCAATCCGGAAGGGCTACGGAAGCGTCGAGACAGGATATTGGAGCGAATGGTGGAAGGGGGATGGGCGAGCGGAGAGGAAGCAGAGCGGGCGAAACGAGAGCCCCTTACGGTACATGCGCGTCCGACGGGCTGGGGTGCTCCCCATTTGATGCGGGGTCTTTTGCTGGGGACCGTGCATCCGGAGATTGGACCCTTGGCGGAACGTGCTTCGGAACTGCGCACGACATTGGATGGGGCGTTGCAGCGGGAAGTGCAATTTGCGGCGCGTTCGTTGGTAAGTTCCCTTCGAGACAAGCAAGTATCGACGGCTTCGGTGGTGGTGTTGGACAATGCATCGGGCCACGTCCTTGCGTGGATTGGGGCGCACGACTTTTTCGATCGTTCGGCGCAAGGACAGAACGATGGCGTGCTGGCGTTGCGTCAACCGGGCTCGGCACTCAAGCCATTCGTGTACGCGACGGCGATGTCGGATCTGGGATGGACAGCGGCGACGGTTCTTCCGGATGTGGAGCTACACCTCCCGAGCACACGAGGAACGTATACGCCAGTGAACTACGATGGCACCCAGCATGGTCCTGTCCGACTGCGGGAGGCATTGGCGAATTCATATAATATTCCAGCAGTTTACGCGGCTTCGGTGCTTGGACCCGAGCGTGTGGTCGAGCAATTGAGAGCGTTTGGGTTTGGTTCTTTCGATCGCGAGCCGGACTATTATGGCGCGGCGATAGCATTGGGCGACGGGGAAGTACGGCTGATCGACCTTGCCAATGCCTACGCCACGCTGGCGCGAGGAGGAGTCCTCAAACCGATTCGGGCTCTGACGGGTATCAAAGACAGTCGAGGTGAGGAGATACCCATCCCCGTCTCCGAGGAAAAGCCCGTGATATCCGGGGCAATCGCTCGAATCATCACCGATATTCTCGCCGATCGTCATGCGAGACTCGCTGCCTTTGGTCCCAACTCCGCTCTGGAGCTTCCCTTCCCTGTCGCGGCAAAAACCGGAACATCGAAAGGATTTCGAGACAATTTAGCTGTCGGATATACGCCGAAAGCGACGGTTGCGGTATGGGTGGGCAATTTCGACGGCTCACCGATGAATGGGGTAAGCGGCGTCACGGGCGCGGGACCTTTGTTTCATGCGGTGATGCAAGCGGTACACAAGCAATTGGGAGCTGGCTCCGATGCGTTCGATGTGCCCGACGACCGATTCGAACGCGCGACGATATGCTCGTTGTCAGGGCAGATACCCACATCAGCCTGCACGCATCGTCATGAGGAGTTGTTTATCCGCGGTACGTCTCCTCCACGGTCATGCATGATGCACGAGCAACGGCTGGTGGACATTCGAAACGGGTTGTTGGCGGGTCCGGGCTGTGCGCCATCGCAGACGAGGCAAGCGATTTTCGAGGTATTGGAAACGCGCTACCAGGCGTGGGCGCGAGGTTCGCGGCGCCCGCTGCTTCCCACGGAATGGTCTCCATTTTGCCTCGGTCCGAATGAAACGGCGTTGGCCACGGGAAAACTCTCCATTCGCTATCCCTATTCGGGAGCCGTTTATTTGCAAGACCCTTCCATGCCCGAAACCATGCAAGGACTGGTGGTACGAATTGATGCTCCCGCTTCGGTTCGTCGCATTCGGTTATTCGTGGACGGTGCGATGGAGTCTATTGTCGAGCCACCGTTTGAGCGACCGTTGCGTTTGCGAGCGGGAATCCATGAGATATGGGCAGAAGCTGGGGGCGAGAAAAGTGCAACGGTGAGCTTCGAAGTGCGGTAGGATGGGTCGAAAAGGCGGAGACCTACCGTTCCCGGACAACTCATAACATGTTGATATTATTGGCGATTTCCTTGACTCATTCTTTTTCGCGACGAGTCGTCATTCTCGATCGTGGCATGCCATGAGTGATGAACAGGACAGCGGCTTCCTTTGCGTCCACATCTCGAACAGGGTACCCTTGGGAGGTGTTTCGGTACCAGCATTCCTTGGTTTTGTTCGTCCCGTTGATCGTGGGTTGCTCGTATTACGACGATTCTTTGTTGGAGCCAAAGCCAACTGTTTTTGAGGATGCCGGGCAAGAGGCGAGTGCCGAGGCGGGGCAAGATGTTGCCCTTGACAATGCCATCGAGGTCTCCGATCGGGATGAACCGGACACCACTATCGAAGATGTCGAGGTTATCGAAGTTGCGGAAGCCAATGAAACGAGTGTGTGTCAACATGCTCGTCCGCCCGAGCCGCCCACGGTCAGCGCGGGGGGGGGAGGCATCGAGTTTACGGTAGCGGTATACGACGTGGATTTTGGCGACATCGCGGGCAACCCGAAGGAGATTGGTTACGACCTGGATTCGCGATGCACCTGTCTTGGGGAGGGGAGCAGTTGTTTACGAGAGGCGTGGGCGACAGCAGACGCCTGCGATGGCCCCGACGGACGAGACAATGCGACGGGCATCATGATGACGAAGTTGGCTGCTTTGTTTGGCAGTTTCAGCAGCACCGAGTGGAGTGCGAATGCGAAGAAGGGCATTTGGAGTATGTTGTTGCGGGTCCGTGATTACAACGGCGAAGCGAACGACGATCGAGTGAGGCTCGAGTGGTTCGTACCCTCTCAGTTTTCGGCAGACAAGGCGGACAACGATGTGGAGCCGGTATGGGACGGGAGCGATGCCTGGCCGATTCGGTCAGAATCCCTGGAGGCGGTCGACGGGGGTGAGTATAGCTTTGAGAAGCCCAAATATTTCGACACGCATGCGTACGTGACGGAGGGGATTCTCGTGGGGAGTTTTCCGGAGAGTGTGTTTCAGATCGATGATGATTATGCGTTGGATTTCACGGGTTCTTTCATCACGGCGCGCATCGAGTCCACGGCACAAGGGTGGATGTTGACAGAGGGTTTGCTGGCCTCACGCTGGGCGCTGAGCAGCATTCTGGCCCAGATCGGTCGTCTTCACCTCATGAACAAGCCAGTATGTACGGATCACATCGCCTATCCGGAGCTGAAAAGGGAGTTTTGCAGTTACGCGGACATCTATTCGGGGGTGGGAACCCCCACGACTCCCTGCGATTCCGTGTCCTTGGGAATGCGGTTCGAAGCTCGTCCAGCGTTGCTTGGAACGATCATCATCAAAGATCCTTCCGAAAGATTCTGTGATCCCTCGGTCGATCCTGCCTTTGATCATTGCGGGAATTGATCGGTAACGTCTGGTTTCTATCCTTGGTTACGGAGAGCGGCTTCAGAAAGGGTCACTTCTTTCGAAGTGGCAGGAGTAGCCTCCTGGATTTCGCAGCAGATAGTCCTGATGTTCGCTTTCTGCGTCGAAAAACGGCATGGCTTCCACAATCTGCGTAACCACCGTGCCATCGAATTTCCCAGAGGCGTTCGCTTTTTGCACAACATCGTGCGCAATCTGTTTTTGTTCCCCCGATTGGTAGAAAACAACCGATCGATACTGCGATCCGATATCGTTGCCTTGCCGATTGATCGTGGTTGGGTCGTGAATACGAAAGAAGTACTTGAGCAGCGCTTCGAAGGAGAGTCGAGTGGGGTCGAAGACCACTTTGACGGATTCGGCATGACCGGTTCCCCCTCGTGAAACGGCTTTATAATGAGCGGTATCCGCTTGGCCCCCGGTGTAGCCGACTTGGGTATCGAGCACACCCGGTAGTTTTCGCAGCAGGTCCTCGAGTCCCCAGAAGCAGCCTCCGGCAAGGATGGCGACCTCGAGGTGTTCATCGACTCCTTTTCGGTTCCAAGCCACGGCTTCGAGAGCGGACGAGGACAAGCTGGTTTCTGGGGGATGGCGTTCGGCATCCGCGAAAAGCGAGGCGTATTCGCCATAGCCTTCGCGTTCGAGGCTATGTGCGGGAATGAAGCGTAAGGCCGCGGAATTGATGCAGTATCGAAGCCCACGGGGCGCAGGACCATCATCGAATACATGCCCCAAATGGGAGGAGGCGCGACGCGAACGCGCTTCGACCCGAATCATTCCGAGCGAGTGGTCTTGGTGTCGCGTCACGTTCGATTCCACCAAAGGCTTGGAAAAGCTCGGCCAACCCGATCCGGAATCGAACTTGTCCAACGAACTGAACAGTGGCTCACCAGATACGATGTCCACATAGATCCCCGGATCTTTGAGGTTCCAATAGGCGTTGCGGAATGGCGGCTCGGTACCCGACTGCTGCGTGACCCTGTATCCCTCTTCGGATAGTGTTTTTTTTCTCTGTTCGAGTTGTGCATCCGTGAGGTTTCGCCAATCCCACGACGCTTTCTGCTCTTGCGGAGGGGTGGAAGGAATGGTCGCGCCCTTGTCATCGGGCTTGCACCCGATGCTACCCAACACGGCCATGACTCCCCCCACGCTTCTGAACCAACGATTCACGACGCTTCTCCATGAACAAGCAAACCATGATTCGTTAGATGCCGAAGTGGGCAGAAGCGTCACGCGATTCGATGCCAGGCGACAGGCTGTTCATTGGCTGCACGAATCGCCGGCGGATTCCTTGCCAGGCGCACAGGCGGAAGCTTGTTCGGATGAGGGCAGGACGGGTCCCATTTTTGCCGGCATCGCTTCGAATCTCATGCCCATGGAGACCGAATTGCATGGTGTCGTTGGTGAACTCACCCCGGAATAGATGTCCACATGCGCACAAATCCGCTTTTTCATGGTCGAATACGCGGGATGATCCTTGCAAACGTTCAACCCCAGAACGATCATCCGGTCTAGTTGGCTCAGAAACGCGTCCGCCTTCCATCGCGCGGCCAGCACCCCATCCTGCAGTTGCCACCCCTGCGGCGACTCCACGATCTTGGCCGTCAACAGTGTCCCCGACAAATCCAGCGAAAAGCCGTTCGTAACCACCAACGTGCTCTCCGGCAAAATAGCCACCAGCGTTCCTTTCGTCACGTAAGCGTGAAGGTCGCGCATACGAGGTTTGAGAACATCCGAATCAATCAAACACGAATCCCGAATTGGCCATGCATCATTGCCATCCCAAGCCGAATGAGTGCCTCCTTCCTTGTCCACGGAAAAATGGAAAGGCACCAACCAATCGAGCCGCACCTGCGAATCGTCTTCTTTCCCATTGTATTCCCGGACATGAAGCAAAAGACCCCAATCCCCTCGGACCGCTTCTTCGCTCCATACCGCGCTTCCGAAACCTGTCAGCTTAGGATCCAATGCGGGCAGCAAAGTCCCCACGGCGTTATCCCTTCCCCCAGGACCATCGCAGGAATCCGCTGTGGCCCATGCCTCACGAAAGCAACTATCGCCATCCCCCTGGCACGTACATCGCGCATCAAGGTCAAAGCCGATGGTTTTGGCATCTCCTTGTGTATCACCCAACTCGACCTGATGAACGGCAACCACGAAATCAATCTCCCCACCATCGCCATGGGAAGGCGGGTCGGGAGGTTGAGCACTCACGCAGATGGCGTCCTGTCCGACATCCGATGGATGGATGTCCTCCCCCGTATCTATCGCAGCCTCTTGTGGGATCGTCGTCTCTTCTTGCACAACGTCCTGCACAACCTCCTGCACAACGTCTTGCCCCGGTTCTAGCCCCTCATCGTCTCCCGCATCGGAGGTGTGATGAGCTGCGAGCAGAGAGGAGTCGTAGTACGAGCAAGCGCTCATGAGCCACGGGAGCAGAAGGACAAAACGACGCACAACCAAAGCCTACCCTGAAGCAAGTGCTTGTGGCCATACGAGCCAACCGGAAAGCATATTGGTCGCGAAAAAGGCACAGCACCAGGGGCTCGCGGCACCAACCCGGCGCCAATCGGCCCCGAAAGCCGTCGGATGATTCTGATTCAGCAGACCCCAATATGGCAATTCAGCGCACGGGCAAGTTTCGCAGCGATTTCGAGTATCAGGCTCACGGCCTCTCCCGAGCTTGCTTTCCATCCGAGGACCTGGAGTGCGGTTCCGGCTGCGTCCAAAGCACAATCCGCATTGTTCTCGGGCTTCGGTAGCCAATCGCGACCATTCGCAGGTCGGGCGTTTTGGCTTTCTCGCTCAGAGTCGAGCTGGCGCTTGCCGTAGCAAAAAGTGGGGTAAAACTACCGATGCAGTGTTCTAAGAGCCGAGACGTTTGATGGCTTCGCCATAGGCATCTGAAGCTACGAAGACGATGAGGTCTCGCGCTTCGGCGTTGCGTCCGATCCAATTCATTCTATCTTTTCCGGAGGCTGGAGGTCCCGAGGGGTGTCCTCCGGACCAGGCGATGGCTTTGAGGGCTACGGAAAGGCCACCTTGCGCGAGCAGCGCGGCCCGGTCGCCCCATCCATTGATGGCGATATTGAGGGTAGAGGCGCGATTATCGAGAGCACCACCCACTTCAAGAGCGAGAGCGGTCATATCCGGATCGACGGTGGCCGGTTTGGCGGCGCTGAGTTTTTGTGTGGCCTCGGCGAAGCGCCGCGCGTCGATGGTCACCGGTTGGAAGGAGGGAGCCAGTGTTTTTACGAGTGCCGCGACCGTAGGCACAAGGTCGATCGGTGCGGTTCGGGCCAACACGCTTCCTCTGGCTTGCACGATTTTTAGGGCTCGGATGAGCAGGAAGTCACGAACGGCATGCTCATCGGTGGTGAGCATGGCCGATCCCAACACCACGATGGGAGGATTGGATTGGATCGGGACACAGGTAGGTCCGAGAGCGGGAGATACGAATACTTGTAGATTGTGAACTCCCATGCTGCTTGCAGCCGCTACGATCGCCTCTTGCATTTGTGTGGAGGACGGTGGAACAGCGGAGGCCCGGAGGGCTTTCAAGTCCATGGGGAAAGCGGTTTCGAAAAGGTCTCCCGCTCGTTTGAGCAGCGCTCGCAACGCTGGAGTCAGCACCTCGGGGGCCAAGATATCATCGAGATTGACGGAACAAGCGCTAGGGCCAAAGGAGGAAAGTTGGACTTCCCTTGTTCCTTCGAGCACATCGACGACTGCGCGTGCGACCGCTGCCCCTGCCTCATCGTCGCGAATGGATGCAACCGTTTCCAGGGTGGCAAATAGGTCAGGACTGAATCTTCCGGTTCGAAGAGCCCGAGCCGTATCTTTGGAAGCTCGATCGAGCAGCAATTCCAGGGATTTTTCGTGACCTTGTCTGCGATGGAATTCGGCCAAGGCGCGAAGGGGAGAGGCAGCGGAAGGCGCTTGTTTGTAGAGACGATCGAGGATTTCCTGAGCTTTGTTCGCGTTTCCTTCGAGTTGCTCATGAATGAGCGCGAGCCGAATCGTTTGCTCTCTTTTGGCATCTGGGCTTTGCGCTTGATTGACAAGCTGCGTGCCCAATTCGATGGCTTTGGAAGCATCGCCCGTGGCTCGAAACACATCAATCAAGCGTTCCTGCGCCTGGATGTCCTCGGGGTTGCGTTTGAGCACCTCCCGCAAACACGATTCTGCTCGTTCCAGATTGGGGAGATGGTCCAGATAAATGGCACCGAGTTTTCGGTAGATTTCCCCTTGTTGCTGAACGTTGGACACGAGGCGCGTGAGACGGAGCAAAGCCTGTTCGGCGCCGCCCCAGTCTTCTTCCATCGCGGCCGTAAGAGCGAACGCTTCCAGCGCGGGTTGATGATCCGGATTGGCTTCCAACGCCGCGGCAAGTGCTCTTTTTGCCCCACCGATCTCTCCCACTTCCGCCAGCACTTTGCCACGAAGGACCTCTATCTCCACTCGCTCCTGTGGGTCTGTCGTGGCTTCGAGCCGCCGTTCGAGCAGCAATGCAAGCTGGGCGGCATCTTTTTCTTCGGTGTAAAGCACGCGAAGGTTATCGAATACATCCCGATACCCGATATCGATGTCGGATGCTTCTTCGAAAGCCCTGCGCCCCCGTTCTCGCTCCTGGACTTTGTCAATCCACATTTTTGCCGCCCGATACCACAATTCGGCCCGGTGCATGTCCACGTTGCTTTTTCGAGCAAGGCTCTCCAGTTCCTCTGCCGCTCGGGCGTACTCCCCCGTTTTTTCCAGCACGTCGACCAACTCCAGATGAGCTTGGAAAAAACCCGGTTCGCGATCGATTGCCATTTGGAATAGCTGGGAAGCTTCTTCTTGTTCATCCATGCGCGTGAGCGCTTGTGCCGCATGGACGAGCAGAGCGGCGCTTTCGATTTCGTTGTCAGACAATCCCGACAGGGTTTTGGCAGTCTGCACGACGATCGCATCGTCGCCCTGTTCACGGGCATGGGCAAAGGAGCTGCGAAGAGCCCAAAGGGAGGGATTCGGCTGTTGTGCCGCGGCACGAGCGAGGTCCGCCAAGTCGGTCCACGATGATTCCCGCAAGCGGATACGAGAAGCGACGACAGCATGCGCGTCGACCTCGGGACCTTGCAGTGCTCTGACCAATTCGCTAGCGATGGGCTCGAGATCGCCATCTCGCCCCATTCCGATGAATGCGTGCTCAATGCGCCGCAAACTCAACAGGTGTTGGGGGGGTTGCTCGAGAATGGTTCGATGCCACAGCAGCGCGCTGGCCATATCGCCGCGACCGACTTCATCGAGTTCCGCGAGTTGTTCGAGCACCTCGCGACGCTTTTCCATGGGCAGTTCTTCTTGGCGAACCTGGCTCATGAGCAAGTCGGTGAGGTGAGTGGTGGAAGCCCCCGCCAACTCGCAGCGTTCTATGCAGAGGAGCGCTAGTTCGCCAGCGCCACAGTCCAACGCTTGGGAGGCCAATTTCGCGGCATCATCGACGTGAGCTTGGCGCTCACTTTCCAGTGCGGCTTCCAACAACAGGATGGCTTTTTCCATTCCTTCGGACTCGTTAGCTCGGTCCAACCGCCAAGCGATCCAATCTTCTGGGCGTTCTTCACTGAACCGCTCGTACAAAGCCCGAAGCGCCGCGTCTTTAGGCCTTGCCCGACATGCTCGTTCCATCAATGCGACAGCCAGAGAAGTATCGCGTTCGACCATCAACAAAGCTTCGCGACAAGCATCCAAGCTTGCTTCAATCGGGTCGTTCGTCGTTTCCCGACGTACCCGAAGCCACTCGATCACCCCATCGGCATCGCCCCGATGTCGAGCGTATTGTTCCGCAAGGCTCGCCGCATACGGTAGGGATGGGTCTTTGTCGTGGGATAACCGCAGCAGGTCGATGTAATCATCTTCTCCGGGCCCTCGAAGCAACGCTGCTTCGAGGGCGTAGGCGGCGCCTTTCGCACCTTCGGCCCGCGCGGCAAGTTCCACGACACGGTTTGCGTGTAGGTCGGGTTCCATCGAACGCAACGCGCGAACGGCAGCTTCGAAGCTGGGCTCCATGGAGAGCACTCGGGCGTATTCCTGCGACGCTCTTTCCGAATCTCCCAAGGATTCCGCGATGATAGCTGCGACCAGGGCGTTGTCTCGTTCTCGAATATGGTCTCCACCCCAGGAGGCGATATGGTCGATGATGCTATCGGTAAACCCCTTTTCGATTGCCATTTCAAGTTCGAGCAACCGCGCCACGGCGCCGTTGAAAGACGAATCACGTAGAGCTGCCACACGCTGCCAAAACTCATCGGAGTCCAAGCGCAGAGCAGCGGCGCGTCCCACCGCGGACAAGCATCGGAGCGGCAAAGCTCCCATCGAGCATGCATCGATACGGGAAGCATCACGCACGTCAGTGAGCGCCGATCGCGCTGCGGCCCCGAGCGCAGCCAAGTTCTGTTGGCCGAGAAGTGTCGAAACCAAAGGTTCCACCGGCCCGTACTTCTCTTGAAAAAGAGCGGCAAGGACGACACGGTCGGCAGGAGAAAATGCGTTGGATCCAGGTTCCGCCAAAGCGCGGTCCAACGCATTTCGGTCTGCGGATTCCACGGCTCGCATCGCAAGCATGCGCAACGCAACCGCGTGATGAGGTCCGGTGGCGAGTTTGTCCAACCAGTTCATCGCTTGAGGACGAGAATCCTGGTGCTGGCTTGCGAGGGCGGCAGCAAGCCATAACGCGCCGCCTCCCATACCCCGAACATCGTCCAAAGCGCGAAGCGCCCGGGCTGCTGCTTTGGTATCCCCCTTACGTAACGCGGCTTTGGCTCTGGGCAAGGCCTCGTAGGCCTGCACCGTTTCTCCGGGCTCCGCGGGAGCTTTTTCTGCTTCTCGAATGCGGGCGACAAGAGCCGCCCCCTGCTCCAACGACGCGAGAGGAGGAACATCCGGCCATCGTGGCGGTTCCTTCTCTTGCGTTTCGTCATTGAGATAGTGGATCAATTTGGTTAGATGCGGACGCGGATCTGACGGTACGATGCGGGCTGCCAAGTCGATCTGCTTCGCACTCACGTCATCGTCCAAATGAAGCTGTGCGTTCAAGTGCGCGTCCATCAGCAATGCATGGACTTTGGCTTCGGGGGTCGGAGCCGTTCGCGCTTCCGTTTCCAACTCATTTTTCACGTCGGCCCAACGGCGCTCTCGATTGGCAAGGTAACGCGTTTGGCGCTGAAGCAGTGGATGGTCTTTATCCATGTCGGAAGCTGCTTTAGCGACCGCCACAGCTTTTTCGTCATCTCCCACCATCGCGCACAATTCAGAAATCGCGAGCATAATCCGGGCTCTTTGCTCACCGATGTCCCTGGCGGCAGCTTCTTCGGCAAACCAAGCCGCCCGCGCCTCCCATTCCGTTCGCATTTCCCGTTCCATGAGATGAGCCGAGGCGTCTCGCTCGTCGGGCCATGGATTTTTCGGAGGCTCCAACGGAGGCGGAGATACGGAGCGAACCAGCGCCGATTCTTGGGCACTATCAGCACTTGCAAGCTGCTCTGAACGCGACGTCGCCGGTGAGTCCGAGGTCACGGTGATTCCTTGGCCTCGAAATACTTCCGTGACTTCGTCTTGGGGATACTTGCGGTCTTCGGGTTCCAGCAGTTTGGGACCGGCGGATACCGGCTCGTCAAGCTCGTTTGGTTGCAGCCCCGGAAGGGGAGTATCTACAGCCGCTGGAACCGGTGTTGCATCCGCGGGCGCCGGAGAAATAAGGTCGTCGCGCAAGTCGGCAAAAGGATCGAACGAATGAGACAGGTCCGCGTCGTTTGCCTCGTCGGTTCTTGAAGCCAAGGTCCGTAAGGAAAACGGCTCCGAACTGGATGTCGGGGCGGATGCGGGCTGTTGTGCCACTTCATCTTCGGCTGGAATGGTAGGTTGGGAACCGCGGGAAAAAAGGCTAGAAAGTCCTGAAGCACCGCCCAGACCGCGAACTGAATCCGCGAGCAACTCCGCTGGCACCTGTCCCACCACCGTGCATTCGTCATCATCATCTTCTTCTTGTGAAACGAGATGACCAGCGGGTGGCTTCAGCGTAGCGGGAGCATCTCCTGCACTTTCAGAGGCCTCTGTTCCAGGCGGAGGCGGTGTTTTGTCATCGGGTAAGGACGGATTCAAGGGAGACTCGTCCCAAGCCTCGAGCGCACTGTCCCAATCTCCTGCCATTTGCCCATTTTTGTTGTCGCTGTCGGTACTCACCGGACCCCCATGCCCAATTGATTGCGCAACTCGAGATATCGGTCGCTCAACACGAAAGCGACAAGCTCACGAGCACGCTGGTCCTCTGCCACGATCGCTTGCAATTCGTTACGCGGGACACCGAATACCTCCGCCAAAACCAAGGATACGTCGCCTGCCGCAATGGCTGCCATCCGGTCCATGCTCGACAGGGCGAAGCGCACCCATACAATCGGATCGATCTGGGAAGCTGCCACTGCTTGACAAATCTCCTGCAACACGCTTTTCAATCGTCGAGGTAACGCCTTGCCAATCAGCCGTTGGGTTTCAGCGACCATGGCATAAGGCGGAGCCGCAATCGGCGTTCCCACGAGATTGCAGACCGCAATCACAATGGATGCCACCGTGGGCGCATCGCGTGTGCGAAGAACGGAAATCCCTCTTCGAATCGCGAAAAGCTCGCGGGCGACGGCCTGACGCGCGTGGGGCGCAAGGGGGGCCGATATCTCATTGCCTACGACCAGGAAGGGTTTTTCTCCTGGCACACCGGTGACGCCATAAGGTTCTCTGCCTCCGACATAAAGGTCGAAATCGCTCAAACCCAGCGCCCCAGCCCAATGCGCGATTTCATTCCTCAACGGAAGACCATCTCGTGGATCTACACGATTTTTCTTGGTGACGGACAGTCCGACCAGGGTAGGCCCGAGCGCTTCGCTGATCACGGGGGCCAACTGTTGGAACAAAGCGGGCAAAGCACCGACATCACGAGGGTCCGCGATCGCGGCAATCACCGCATCATCGAGGGCTACCTGCGGCGTGCGCGCTACTCGACCGTCAAGACTCTCGAGTTCCTGAAGCGCATCGTCGCCCCCCCGCCCCATGGCAACCATCACCCCCAGACAGGCCTGACGACGTTGCAGGTCTCCTTGTTCTTTCGAAATGCGGGCAAGCAACACCACATCGCTGGGTTCTGGAGCCATGGAGACTCGCCGCACCAAGGTTAGACGCGCTTTGCTCAGCAACGAGGCTCGCAACTGCCCATCGCCCACATGAGGATGGTCCATGAGAAATTGCATGGCCTCGGCATCGGCGGGGGATTCGGACAGCAGTTGAACGACCGACGGCAACGCTCCACTGGGGTCGCCGGTTTTGTCTCGATGGATGACCATCGCCAACCGCGCTGCCTGAATTCGTCCCGGCGCGTTTTCCCGCTCGTGCATCAACGTCTCGAGCACCGCGGTAGCCTGCCCCCAAGCCTCGTTCGTAGCCGCGGCTTTCGCCAACCGCTCACGCACGGGCAGCGTGGACAAGCCGGTGGTGTGAAGCGTCATCAGTATTTCGAAGGACCGTTTGTGGTCCCCCAATTTGTTTTCGCACAAGTCCACGGCCGCCATGCCGGAGACAAGACGCTGCTGAGCGGGCGCTTCTTTATGAGCTGCCAAACGAGCCAACGCATCGACCGCCTCCCCAAACGCCCCTTGTCGGATATACACTTCTCCCGATAGGGCGAGCGCCCCGACATGATCTGGCTCCATCAGGGTTACGTTTTCCAAAGCGGCCATGGCCGCGGCAAAATCGCCTTTTTGACGAAGAACGCGCGCTTGTTCCCAGAACATTTTGGCGATTTCCTCAGGGTCTTCGGCGAATTCCAGGCGACGCGCGATGAGGGTAAGCAAGTAGTCATTGTCTTCACGGGCTCTGACTCTTCGAAAAAGTCTGTCGAAACAGACGAACCGATGCCCGTCCCGCTGAAAGCCTTTTGCCAGCGCTAGTTCACCACGCTCCTGATCATCGCCTCGGTCGATCCACAACAACCCTGCCGTTTCAAAAAACTCCGCTGCTCGGGCATCGTTGGAGCAAAGCGCGCCCAAGCGCTCGCAAGCCGTCGCAGTCCACCGAACGTCATCCACCATGCTTGCGGCAGCACGGACACCTTCCCATGCCACAATATCGTCGTCCCGAGCCGCACAAACACGACGAAAAACATCTAAGGCCTGTTCCCCTTCGCCCGCGGCAAGCAGCGACCATCCTGCAAGCATACGGGCGTCGATTTTAGCGCGATTGTCGAGAGCGTCGTTCAGTCCGAGCAATGCTTTCGCGCGTTTTCTCGGGTCACATCCAGCCGGCGCCAACTCCAAGTTCATGAGTTGTGCGGGCGGTTCCGAGCTATCGAGCAAGGGTGGAGAGTCCGAAGGGGTCGAACGAGTGAGATCGATCAACGATGCACTTGCTTCCAAAGCACTCGCCGTTTCTTTTTCCACGTGACGAGCAAGAAGACGTCGAGCCGAGCTTTCGCTAGCTTCGTCTTCCGCGGCACAAGACGCCACGAGCCACTCGATGGCCGGCACCACACCGCCATCGGCCATGGCCCAAGCCTGCGCCAAGTCACGAGCTGCATCACGGTCTTTTTCGACGCTACGAGCGAAGCGGTATCGTTCTGCCGCCACGACCGCCGAAGCACGAAGTCCCAGTGTTTCGAGCCCACCCATGGCTCTTTCGCGCGCGGTAGCATCTTCGAATTCAGGAGCATGCACCAAACGCCCCAGCCATCCAGCGACACCAATTTCCCCCAACGCATCCCGTTCGAGCGCGTCCAACGCGGCAGAAGCCTGGTCGTCGTCGCCTCCCTCGGCCGATTCGACCGCGAAACGCTCCAACGCCAAAGACACTTTGTCCGCGCCGCATTCCTCGTTCAAGTCCAGCATACGACGTCGTCCATCGATGGTTTCCGTATCGAGGGCGACAGTCGCCCACAAAAGCGCGGCAGCGGCGGCCTCGGGCAGCAGGTCACGAGCAGCGCGAATCGATTGTAAGGCAGCGTTTTTGTCTTTCGCTTTCCAAAATAGGAAAGCTGCTTCGAGGTGCAACGCGGCCGCCAACTCCGCATCTTCGAGACTGGTAGCCGATGTGCTCACGACCCGCGCTGCTGCTTGTGCGTCGTCCGACATTCGCAACAAATCCGCGAGAAGCACGCTTACGAGCAAGTCACTGTTATCCTGCTCATGCAATACCGATAGCGTTTTCATCGCTCGTTGCGAGTCCCCCGCGCGGGCACGGAGCAGTTGTGCCACGACACGCAAGGCACGAGCGATGGCAGGGTCCTCCTCGACGTCCGCGAGAGCTTCGATTCGGTCCGGGGAGCGCGAAGCTTTCGAATCCTCAGCATCGAGTTTGGAAAGACCGAGCGCATAAGCAGCGAGCATTCGGCCTAGCCATGCTCCGGCTTGTACGTTCGACAACGAATCGAGTGCTTTTTCTGTTTCCGGGTCTTTTCGTTGGAGCCGCAGCCGCGCGAGTTCAAACCACAACGAAGCATGCTCTTCCGCCCCCGACCCCGCAGCTATCAAACGTCTGGTCGAGTCTTCATACCAACTATCATCTTCGAGAATGGAAGAGAAAGCCCTTGCCAAACGAGATACGACACCGTGCTCGACTCCGAACATGGCGGCTTGAGACATAGCCGCCTTGGCCCCTGACACATCATTCGCCAAAATCGCCCATGCCCAAGCCGCAAGAAGATAAGAGCGCCCTTTGGCTTCGTCAGACAAGCCGTGTTCCGCCATCGCCTCGAGCGATGCAGCAAAAGCAGTGGGGTCGCTGTCGAGCAGCAGGTCCGTTTGCAAAGCCCTTGCCGGGATACAGCCTTGATCCGACGACAATGCATTGGTTAGCGCTTCGAGCGCCGCTTCTCGTTCTCCACGAGCGGCAGCGCCCTCGAATATGCGCAGCCACAAGGCCGCAGCCAAAGGCCCAGAGCGTAGCGGCAGCAATCGTTGCGCAAGGGAAGCCGCGGTTTGAGCATCACCTGCTTTTTCGGCAGCTTGCATTCGCGCAAGGAGCACAACGCCATCCTCGGGGAGTTGTGACACCGCAAGGTCCAACAACGATGTTGCCGCATCGATATCACCTGAACGCTGAGCTGCCTGCGCGGCACGAAGGAACAAACTCGCCACATGGGCAGATGTTCGAACATGGGAAGGAACTGCATCCACACCCACCGATTCATCCTGCATGGCCGCCAAGATGATGCTGGCTTGTTTTTTCAACGCCTCGGCGATCAAATCCTCTCGTTGCTCGCGTCGGGCCAAACGCTCGAGCAAAAGGGCTGCACGAAATCGGTGGGGAGAATCCAATTCTTCGACGGCATGGATGTGGTCGAGGGCTTTGTCCCCGTTGCCGCGTTCGTGCTCTTCTTTCGCCAAGTCCAGCAGCAGCAAAGCCTTCCAAGCCGTCGGCTCGGCCAATCGAACGCGTTCTTCCATCGCCCGAATGCGCAGGTCCTTGTCTTCCGTCTTTCCACTCACGATTTCGAGTTCGAGCCATGCGGCAGCAAGGTCCGGATCATCCGTCACCGCTTGTTCGAAAGCGTCTTTCGCTCGTACGGGGTCGCTTTCGTGCTCCAACAGACAGGAACCTTGCAGCAAGGTTGCGCGTGCGATTTGCGGGGGAGTCGTTGCCGCGCGCACCAGCGCATCGAATAGTTTTCCTAGATTTTTGAAGGATTTTCGACGTTCCAACAACGAAGCGAGGGACTCGATGGGTTCACGAAAAGCGGGATTCGCATTGTAGGAAGCCAAGTAATCCCTGGCTGCTCCCGCTTCGTCGCGAATACGCTCTCGCGCCACTGCTGACTCAAAAAAAAGCAATGCACGCTGTTCGTCCGTGGTCGCCACCTCCTGCTCACGAACGAGCCAATCGATGTGCCGTTGGATGACCTCTGGCACCTCGACCGAAGGGGAAGCAGCAGGAGCCGTTGATCCAGATGAGTTCGCGTCGGAAGAAGTCATGCGATCCGTGTTACCTCCGTGCGATGCAGGTTGAGCACGCGAGACACCACACGAGTGTAGGCTAGGATGCTTGCGCTGCCTAGACAGTGTCGATGCTGTCGCGGAAAAGCCGTGTTTCGCAAGGGGAAAACACGTTTTCCACGAGAAGCTTTCACTTATTCTTTCCGATATTTTTCACGATCCAATACCCCGTCGGAGTATCGATCGGACCCGCCACTTCGCCGGGGGGCGTCGTAAATAACACGTACTCCGGCGCAGGTTCCAACACGCGTCGCGGCATCCATCCCGCCGCGGCCGTCGAGCCCGCATCCCCTTGAGCCACCGCGGCCGCAAAGTCGTTTTTCGCTACCTCCAAAAGATGATGGGCTGTTTTCAACGCCTCCATCTTCGAACGGGCACCAAGGGGGGCATGCTCCGCACCTCGATACTGGACAAGCACGACCCCAAAACGAACGGAACGCGGAGCTTCCGGCGGCAAATCCGGCGGTTTGCTCCCATCGAGCATCACATACCCCGGCTTTGCCCCACGAACTCCCGAAAAGGAAGCCTCTTGAACCATGTCCGGAACCGATCCAGCGTCCAAGGACGTCATTGGCTCGACTTGTTCCGGCACCGACGACGATAATGCCGGAATTTGTACCGCGGGTGAAGCGCGGGGTCGCCCCCCCCAAACGACGAGTCCCGTCACGACAAGCACCAAGGCACCAAGAAAAACGGAGGTCGTCTTTTGCATGAATTCCTTGCCTATCGCAGATCCCCCGGATAGGGGCAAGGACGAGGTGGGAATGACATACGCATGCTTGGCGTACCGGACCCAAGTTGTGCCACAATGCCCCCACGGTGACCTTTTACCCGTTGCCTAGCTGACTCATGCTCAAAGTCGAATGCGAAGGGTGCCACGCCCCATATCGAGTAGATGAACGACGCGTTCCCCCCACGGGGCTCAAGATGCGTTGTCCGAAGTGCGGGAAAACGTTTGTGGTGAACAAGGAGTCGCCTTCTCCGGCCGCAGCACCACCAGCACCAGGAAAGGTACCCCCTCCTCCTCCTTCCCTTCGTTCCAGCGCTGCAAAACGCACCATGTTGGGCGTTGGGTCTCCTATCATCCTGCCACGAGGAGCAGACCCAAACGCGTTGCCTCCACCACCGGATGACTTCGATATCGGCTTGCCGGTCGTATCGCCCCCCGTCGGCAAATCCGCTTCCAAAGCCGCTGCCCCCGTGCATGCCGATCTGCCCAGCGCTGCCAAACCTCTCCCGCCCTTCCCTCCCGCAGCTCGTCCGGCCGTTGCACAACGACCTGCACCGCCCGCCCCTGCCGCCGCCCCGTCCACCGCCAATGACGATGATTTGGCGGACTTCGGGGATCTTCCTTTGCCTGTCATTTCCGCTTCCCCCAAAGAAGCGGCGCTCAAAGATTTGCCCGCGACACGCGCGTCGAAAACCGCACCTTTCCCCAACCTTCCCGCAAAAGCACCTGCTTCACCCGCCGATTTTGGCGACTTACCTTCCCCGATTGGTTCGCCCACCGACTTCGGCGATTTGCCTTCCCCAGTAGCTTCACCCGCTGGTTTTGGCGACTTGCCCTCCCCAGTGGCTTCACCCGCTGGTTTTGGCGACTTGCCTTCCCCAGTGGCTTCACCCGCTGGTTTTGGCGACTTGCCCTCCCCAGTGGCTTCACCCGCTGGTTTTGGCGACTTGCCTTCCCCAGTCATCGATCTATCGCGACCGGACGCGGGACTACCAGTCGTCAGCACCGATCAGAATCGACCCGCGCGTCAGATTACGGGCGCTGCCCTTGGATTTGGGGGTCCCGATCTTCCCTCCCCGAGGACTTCCGTATCGAATGAAGCGGGATTTGGGGATGGTTTTGGTGAACTCGATCTTCCCCTCGCGGCTACCGTTGGCCTTCCGACAGTAGCCTCCAGTCAAGCAGAATTACCGTCTCCTTCCGATCTATTTGGAAACCTTCCTTCGACGGCCGATCCGAACGCCAATTTTCCCACACCCCTCGGGTTGAATCAGCAACTGCCGTCACGGCAAGGGACACCATCGAACGCATCTGTCGATGATTTATTCGGTCCGACGCCACCATCGCCGGGGGGATTGTTCCCGGACGGTATGCCGCCGGCCCCTCCTCCATCGCAAGCACCCACGGGGCTTGGGTCTTTCCCCCCGATCGGAACGGGCGGATTATCGTCGCCACCGGATGGTGCGATTTCGGGCCAGGCCGCGGGCTCTCTGGCATCCCAGGCCGATGCTTTTGGGTCGCTACCACCGGCGGCTCCCGCGGGTCAGGCCACGATTCAACGTCAAGCAGGCGGCGGAGTTGCCTTCGGGGAGGTCAATCTGACCGACGATGGTCAGGGTGCTTCGGCGACCACCGGCAGTCTTGCTCCGGGGGCGGGGACGAGTTCTTATGGAGAAAGGAGTCTTGGGGGTGGGGATGAAGACATGGAGTTTGGAGCCATTCCGCAAGAGGATGGCGAGGATAAAAGCATCGATGCGGCCCCAACGGCGCTTCCCACCAAAGCCGAGGTTGGCGTCGTCGCCCTTGCTCCCCGGAAGTCGAAGGCGTTGAAAATCATTCTTGCCGCGATTCTGGTGGGGCTTACGGGCGGAATCGCGATGTCGGCAACGCCGCTGGGCGCATTTGGCACGCACTTCCTAAGCGACATGCTCAATTCCGGTCGAAATACGGCCATGCTCGATGAAACGGTGCAGAAGTCACGTACGGCATTGTCAATCGACACGGCAGACCAGGCCCAAGCATGCATTGAGCAAACCGACGAAGCGGTCAACCGTGCGCCACGAATGGCCTCGTTGTCAGCGTATGCAGCGTTCATTGGATTTCAATGGGAGCTTCGTTTTGGTTCCGATTCGGCGGTCCATGCGCACGCCACGGCGCTGCTCGCGCGAGCCATCGAAATCGACAAGGAAGCTCAGCACTTGGAACTTGCTCGCGCCGCGCAAGCTTCATCGGAAGGGGAGATTGCAAAAGCTCGACAAGCCATTCAAGAATTGGTTCGGCTCGACAGCAACAACATCGATGCGGCGGTGTTGGAAGGCGAACTGGAGCTACGCGCGAAGGAATTCAACAACGCGCTCGTAGCCTGGCAGCGAGCCGCGGGCCTTGAAAAATCCGCTCGCACCTCGTTTGGGCAAGCGCGTGCTTTGGTAGGGCTTGGCGAAATCGATAAAGCGCGGGCGTTGGCGCAAGAGGCGTTGCAACAGGCCCCTCAGCACGTGGGAGCCCGCATTTTGATCGCGGAACTCGATATCAAGGCAGGGCAGGAAGAGAAAGCGGCCACCGCCTTGTCGCAGATTGTCGGTCCCAAAGCCGACCCCGCCATCCACAAAGCCGCTTCGCGCGCCGAATTGGTGTCGATCCACACGCTCAACGGACAAGTCCATCTCGCGCGTTCACGCATGTCCGCTGCCGAAGAAGCTTTCGCAGAGGCGCTGAAACTCGATCCCAAAGATGCCAATGCATTGTGTGGGTTTGGCGAAGTGCTGTATCGCGAAGGTCGCTTCGCCGAAGCCCTTGCGCGGTTCGAAGCGGGAATGCAAGCCGATGCCGAGAACGTGGCTGCCAGAATTGGCGCCGCCAAAGCACGAATCGCCCTCGAACGGCTCCAAGAAGCCAAAGACATCCTGCGAAAACTGAGAGAGACTCGCCCCAGCGATCCCGTGGTTGCCTATTGGCTCGCCAAAGCCGAAGAAGCCTTGGGCAACAAACCCGAAGTCGAAAAAATTCTTACGGATGCCATTGGACGAGACCCCAAAGGCGTCGATGCCATCAACTTGTACATCGCCCTCGCGCAGTTTCTTGCCGCTCAAGGACGCACACAAGAAGCCGACGAAAAACTCATCGAGGCAAGGCGTAAGTTGCCGGATTCCGCGGCAATTCACAAAGCTTTGGGAACCGTGGCACTTGCGGCCGGAAGATTGAACGAAGCGAAGAGCGAATTCGAACTCGCTCTGCAGCAAGACTCCTCGGACTTGTCCTCCCTGTTTAGCTTGGCGGTGAGTTTGCGACGCATGGGACGGTTCGATGAGGCACAGGAGAAGTTCAATAGCATCTCGACCATCGATAAGAATTATCCTGGGCTTGCCCTTGAACGGGGCGTGCTCTTCGAAGCATCGGGACAGGCGCAAAGAGCCTTGGAAATGTACCAAGAGGCATTGTCGAAGGCGCCCAACGATCCCGACTTGATGCTGCGGGTCGGTTCTGCCGAAGTGGCCTCCGGTCATGCGACACAAGCCGAGGACATTCTTCGCAAAGTGCTGCGGGCACGACCCAACAGCGCGGAAGCGAACCATTACCTTGGACGCGCACAGCTTCTCAAAGGCACCAATCTCGCCGAAGCCCTGCGGTTCCTCCGACGTGCGGCCGAAATCGATCCCAATCGCGCCGAGTACTGGCTCTATATCGGATGGGCCGCCAACGAGGCGGGACAACCCGGCACAGCGGAAAAAGCTTTGGAAAAAGCATTGGAATTGGATCAAAGCCTCGCGGATGCCTATTGGCAACGAGGCGTGCTGCTGCGACGACAAGGCACCATCAAAGACGCTGAGCGCGATCTGCTCAAAGCCCTCGAACTGAAACCCTCACGCTTCGAGGCGTACGCCACGTTGGCTGAATGCTATGAAGATCAATCCAAATGGGGCCCCGCCAATACCGCGTGGCGAAAAGCCATCGAAGCCGATAGCAATCGACCCTTCTGGCGATACAAACTCGGCCGACTGCTGTACAACGCTCACGATCGCGGCGGCGCCGCAGAACAGCTAAAATCAGCCGTCCAACTCGCTGCAAAAGAAACCCGCCCAGCCTGGTTGTGGGAAGCGTATCTCATGCTGGCGGATGTGAGCAAAACCGCGGGGAGACGCGCCGAAGCTATTGAATACTATCAGGAATTTCTAAAACTGGCGCCCCCCGACTCCCCCTTCCGCGCCGACGCCGCCAAACAACTCGCCGCCCTCGGTGCCTCTGCCGACGGCCGCTAGCATCGGCCATCGCTTCGACTACTCGCAAGGCAGTTCGCGACAGCTCGTCAACGTTCGCACCAGCTTCCCACCGAATCAATGCATCAAGCGCCGATCATCCGCGGCGCCGCCATCTCCACCACACGCTCGCCATCAAAGCCATGAGCCACACGTTGCCCGTTCGAGACAACGGGGTTTGCTCCACCGTCGTGCAGGAGCATCCCCCTCCACTTGCCGCATAGTCATCGGATTTTTGAGTCTCCGTTACACCGGAGTCCGCATCACCGCCCTGCCCTGCCACATTCGTTCCTCCGGCACCTGAGGTTCCCCCTTCCACGCCTCCACTTCCGCCCATGGCCCCCGCGCCATCTGGTTGAGCATCACCGCTCGCACCCGCCGCCCCATCGTCCGCATCGGAATTGCCCCCATCAGAATCGCCCGCATCCCCATCAGGCTGCGCATCCACGCCGGCATCTTGCTCCACCGGCGGCGGGTCTTCCGGAAGCGGATCACAAGGACCATCGATAAACCTCGTTCGAATTTTATGATCGGCCGAGGCACCATCCACGTCCGCCGTCACCATGACGTCGTGAACACCAGTCGTGAGCTTGCTGGTATCCACGTTTGCCGTCCACAAATTCGACGATGACACAGAAGGCGTCATCGATACTTCCGCGCCGTTGCCGATTTTCACCCGCACTTGCTTCGGCGGCGTGAGCGAAAAGACGAGTGCTCGCACCGGATTGTCGTTCCGGTCTTTGCACACGTTATAGGCATACGGATGCTTTTTTCCGCCATTGCGAAGGTCAACGCCCATCGGCGCCGTGATCACCACGAACGGCCATGGACTTTTCGTATTCGTGGCGCGATACACGAACCCATCGTGATCGACGACACCCACCCCTACGTTGTTGGTATCCTTGGCACCCAAGGATGCGACTTGATTGACCACAACCGTTCCGCCACCCGCCAAGTACTCTTCGTAATCATGATCGTGACCGTGTAGATAATACGCTCCCCCCAACGACTTGAGTTCGTCTTCCACTTCTTTTCCCTTGGCCGGCTTGCTGAGAGGATGATGCGCGAGCGCGAACACCTGTCGGGCGGAATCATGGTTGAGCACCGTCTGTTGGAACACCTCGATTTCATCAGTCGTAAAGGCAGGCTTTTCGAAGAACGGTCCGCTTCCATTGCCCGCGCTGTTGAATCCAAAGAACAAATACTGACCGGCCGGTATCTCTACCGTCCAAGCCGTATACAAGCGGTTATGCGTTCGCCCGAGCAACGAATTCGCCAGGTAATGCCCCATTCCCTCATCGCCATAGCCGTCATGATTCCCCGGCAGGTCGAAGTAAAAAGAAGGCGTCATGACAGCGCCTTCGTACAGTGAGCGATATTCATCCCACTCCGCTTGCACCTGACCGGCCGTGGGTACTTTGTTTTTCGCCGCATCCACCAAGTCCCCGGTCACCACAACAAACCAGGGCTGTACAATCCCGATCGCTTCGTCGAAAAGCCAGTTGGCGTGTTTGCCATGGTTCCCATACAACGGGCTTCCGATATGAACGTCCGAGACATGAAGGAACCAGAATACGTTTTCCGTTCCCCGCGCATGATGCGCCGCGGAAGGACCAAGGATGGCAGAAGACTCCGAGGTCAAGGCAAGGAACGACAGACAAGCAGCAGCAGCAACGAATCGACGCATGATGGCTCCTGGATATGCAGCTCTGGTCCAACTCGTTATCGTAGCACGGAGCCTAAGAGAACATGCGCGATCGATGAGGATTTCATCATGGAATCGGCACGGTAGGACAATCGGCTACCTTTCGTGTACGCAGGTAATAAGCTGAAAAACCGACCGCAAGCAGGACAACGACGACCAACGCGATCCAGGCGGCTGCCCCTTGGGCTTGAGCAAAAGGAAGCCAGGTCGACGAGCCGAGCGACACGTCGAACACGGAGCCGCGAATTCCGGCACCGAGCATGAATAGCCAGCCAGCGTGCATACCCCACGCGAGAAGAATGCCTTTTCCCATTCGAATCGCGAGAGCGAAAATCCAGCCTGTCACGATGGTCAACCCTATTCCGACGATGGAAGGCGTGGGATGAAGCCATAAGGGGGCGGAGCCGAGCAAGGCTACGAACGGAAGAGCAAACCGGTCCGGAACATGCTTTTTCAGCAACGTCAGCGGAGCCGCACGGAATAGCAATTCATCTCTCGCGGCTTGCACCACGGGCGTCACCAATCCAAGCCCAAGTCCGACCATCGTGGGAGAACCGATCGACACTTGGGCGTAGCCGGCCAGCCACGCCACCCCCACCATTGATAAGACGACAAAAGCGCCGAGTCCAAATCCCAAAGCAACGACACCCGTCGATTGCATCGTCGTTCGCTTGCCCGTTTCATCCCATTGAAATCCCTGTTTTCGGGCTAAAAACTCAATGGCAAACAGTCCCAGCAGCAGCGATGCCAACCGATAAGCGTCGAGCACGGCGTCGAGAACGAAAACGATCGCGGCCATTCCTATCAGCCGCAACGCCGTGCGCGCCCAATCCTTGTTGCCAATGATTTCCGATGCCGTGTCCATCTTGCGTCGAACCGTAAGAGCCGTCAGAACCCAATCCGTTTCATCGTGCCCACGCCGCGCGTCGTTTTGGAGACACGGAACACTCCCATCTTCAAGTCAATTCGATTAGGGTTGCGTTGCCTTCTACCCGTTCGCCCACAGAAACCAGCACTCGTTTCACCTGACCGGAGCGTGGTGCGCGAAGTTCGTTTTCCATCTTCATGGCTTCGACCACAATCACGGGTTCCCCGACGGCAATCTCTTGTCCTGCTTCTACAAAAACCTTCACGATTCGTCCGGGCATGGGACTTATGACCACATTCTGCTGGGAGTCCAACCGGCCTCGACGAGCCGCGGAAACGGCTTTTTGCCGTTCCGATTCCACAACGACAAATCCTCGATATCCTCCCGCGACGATTCCGAGTTCCGGGGGTTTTCCTTCGATGGCCACATCGAGAACGCGATCGCCTACGCGTACGGAATACCCGCCGCTGACCTCGACCATGTCGGCGTCGACCCTGCGATCGTCGATGCGAACGTCGAACCCTCCGCCAGGAACGAGTGTGACGTCTACCGGTATCTCTCGGTTTTTCAAGCTGACATAATATCGCATCGGCCCGAGACGCTACCAAGACTGCTGGCACAGGACAAGCGTGGGCGCGTTGAAAACACGGTTCGATGGCGCGATGTCCTCGCGGCGTGAAACATCGTTTGGGTAAGGGTTGGAACGACAAGGATCCGGCCCAAGACGATTCGATATCTACCCGGCACCCGTTGCGGTTTACACTGAGGTATGCCGTCTGCCGTATTCGTTCACGACGCTCAGCGCACGCCTTCGTATCGGAATTGCGGACTCGATGTCGTCACGCTGTTGTCCGAAGCCGCCCGTCCCATTGTGGAACGTTATCGTCGAAGCATCGATTGCCTGCTCGTGAGCTGTCAAGACCCCAGTTCGTTCAATCAAGTGAATCACTTGGCCGCTGCCATTTGTGACAATTTGGGGCTCGTGGGCATCGAAGCCACCCGCGTCGAAAATGCATCGAACAGCATTGGTGTCGTCACCCTCGCCTGCAAAGCCGCGCTGTGTGGCTCGAACGTGCTCGTCATCGGTGGCGAGTTGATGAACGATCCTTCCGTCAGCCCAGGGCGACGAGAGGAAATCATTGCGCAGGTGGTGCCCGCGAAAGATCGCGCCTATGGCGTCACGATGCCGGCAGCCGTTGCGCTGATCACGAGTTATTTCGCGGGATATCACGGGATTGGCGCGGATCGATTGCGTCGTATTCTCGAAGAGATCGCGGTGTTGTCCTATCATGCCGCCTCCTTCAACCGATACGCACAATTGCGGGGGGAGAAATTTCGCAAGGACAACGTTCGAAAAAATTATCGCAGCGAACGCAACCGTCCCTTGTGCGAACCCCTTCATTTTTACGATGTCTGCCCCACGACCGATGGGTCGGGCGCGATTTTGCTGAGTTGCAATCCCGTGTTGGAACAACGCAAAGCGCGCGTGAAGATCACAGGGCACGCGCTGGTCAATGATTTCAATCGCATCATTCACCGCAATCGGCTCGAAGCCCTGGCCGCTTCGGAAATTGCCGCGCAACGAGCCTATGCCATGGCCGGTATTCCCGTCGAATACCGCAACGATGGCACCTTTTACCTGCCGGAATATCCACCAGGATTTTTCGCCGAAATCCACGATGCTTTCGGACCGCTTTACCTTTTAAACTTGCTCAACCTCGGGATGTACGGTCTTGCGCAAGCAGAAGACGCCATCCTCTCCGGCAAAACGGATCCGACTTCCGCCGATTGCCTGCTGCCGATCAATCCCTCGGGAGGCCTAAAAGATGGTCATCCCGTCGGCGGCACAGGGCTCATCAAAATGGTGGAAACCTATTGGCAACTTGTCGGTCAGCCCAATGGCCTGGACTTGCGAAAAGCCCCCTTCCCCTTCGAACCGAGAACTGCAGTGGTCCATAGCGTCGGCGGTCCCGGCAGCGTCAACGGCGTGGTCGTCATGGAGCATGTCGACAACGACCCTCGTCCTGCCATTTGGCCCACGCGCATTCCTCCCGTCACCGCCGCCAAGCGCACTTTCCAAAACGCCGACTTCCCGAAACCCGGACGCTTCGTGGCATCCACGCGAAGGCACTTCTACGCGGCCGCGGGCTCCCGTTCGACGCCACCTGCCGAGTCCATCGACATCGGCATGGTGGAGCTTTGGGAAGACGGCAAGCCCGGACCACGCAAACTTGCGATTCCGATGGACGATCGCTCCCTTACGTTTGGTGATGGCGTGCGTGTATGGAAAAGCTATCGCGATGGTCGATACCACTTCGAGCGAGACTACCCGGATCGACATTGATCCCCGCTGAATCCAAGCATATCGGGCTTGGCCCCTTGCTTCGAAGGAGGAGGAGCATGGATAGGATCGGCGATCGAATCGGTTGTGAAGTCATGCGTTGGCCGTAGCGTGAAGGCACTCCCTATCGAGGCCATGAGAAAAGCAGCTCGCGAGTCGATGGCACGCCACAAGCGCGGATATCAACCAATATTGATTCAAAACAACTCATCGCTATGCATGAGGTTGTTGCAATAAAAGCACTTCACGATGTTCTTTTCTTCTGGGCTCACGCGCACGGCTTTGACGGGAACGTGTTCGTGATACTCCGCGCGGGTGATACATCGATGGTTGGTACAATGGGTTCCCGGCAATCCCTCGACGATTTCCGGAAGAAATAGGTCACGTTTTCGCACCACGCGACCGTCGTGAATGTCGTTGACCGTTGCGCCAGGCGCAATCGTGGCGATGAGGCGCACATCCTGCTCCTCGAGCAATCGGTCTTTGATCATGAGCACGCCTTTGCGTGTTCCAGGACGTTTGATGGGTTCCACCACACCCATTCGAAAAATGTCGCCTCGTTCGCAGAGCTTCAACAGTTTGCTGATTTTTTGGATGACGTAGGGATTGCCTTCCACGTGATCGATGACGGTACCATTGACGACGGGTCTGATATCCATCGAACCGTTGCGGTTTTTATGGCTTCCCGGATCTCGATCCCTGACACAATCCGTTGCTGGAGTGCGTGGACGATGACATTTGCCATCGAAGTCGAATCCAGCGAGACCCAAGGAGAGCGCCATTTCGGTAAGACGTGTGGGGACACCGTTTCCTGCTTGTCGTTTCGGCCAATACTTTCGATGTGTTTTGAGGGAAGGATGAATCGTGGGAAACTCTTTGTTATCCGGCAACGGATGCCCCACGCCAAAGTTCGTTTTGGTGCGGGCCATCATCTCCGGGGTGAATAAAAACATGTCCCGCGCCGCATAATACTCGGCATCGTCCTCGAACCGCTCGCGCTGCAATCGCGTCATGTAGAGGAAATCGAGTCGAGGAAGCATTTCTTTGAGAGCGTCGGGCTCCTCGAAGTACTCGGTGACTCGTACGCCTCTGCTTTCGAGATGTTGAATCACCGCTTTGGGCATCCGAAGGTCGGGATGGCTGAACACGTGAAAGCGGTTGTTCGGAAATAGACTCAGCAAGACGGGGAAACTATGCGTGGTTCGGCCATATTTCGGGTCGACGGCAATTCCGATTTCCAGGTCATGAAGACGTCCGCAGCATTCCTGAATGGTGAATACGTCGAGCAACCCTTGCGTTGGGTGTTCGTTCTGCCCGTCGCCGCCGTTGAAACAACACAAGGGTCTGGCCTCATCACGCACCAGGTGTTCGGTCACCGCTTTCGCGGCACCATCGAGGGGATGACGTAAAATCACGGCGTCGATATCGTAGGCATCGAACATATCGACGGTGTCGAGCAGGGATTCTCCTTTTTTGACGGAGGTGGCTTCGGTGCCGGAAAAGCCCACGGGGCGCAGACCGAGGCGAAGGGCGGCGATTTCGAAACTGAAGCGCGTGCGTGTGGAGGGTTCGAAAAAAAGCAGCGCCGCGAATAGATCTCGATCGCGAGCCAGTTTGTATTCATTCACGCGCTGCTCGCGAATGGCTTCTTTCAAGGTCGCCGAAAGCTTCAAGAAGTACTCGAGTTCCGAGCGCGTCACGGACGATACATCCACCCAATTCTTTCCAAAGAACTTGGTATGCTCAGCCATAGATCCTCCCAGCTTACGCAGGGCCACCATCGGCTCCGTGTTGGCGTCGCCATAGACGTTCGAATGGCAGAAGGCCAAGCTCAGCCGACGATCACCTGAACATTTTTTTGTTTTGCGAGTCGTGACGATGGATAAATTCACCTTCATCCTATCTTGATTTCGTTTCACTCGATCTTTGAAGTGAGGACGCTACGGTGGCGGGCTGGTGATGCTGGACGACTCGATTGGGCGTGGATGGCAGCGGCGTAGGGGTCAGATCACCCCGTGCGTCGCCGCAGCATGTTCATGAATCGGGAAACGAACGACGATCCTTGCCGGGAGTTGTTTCGAGTGGCGGCATCGGACTCGAGAATGCAAGGGCCTGGTGGCGGTGTGGATTCCGAGCCCCAGACATTATGGATCTTGGCCATCACCTGTCGTTTTGCTTCTTCAGGTGAGGCTCCTGCGCCGGCGACGAGATAAAGAGTTGCGGTAAGCGGTTCGTCTTCTGGCTCATCTGGGGGTGGGTCGGAGCCAAGCCACGGCAGCCGTTCGGATTTCGTCCCGAGGATCTTTCCCACACAATGCCACCGACCATTGAGGAACGACGGATCCGACACTTCAATGCGTACGCGGGGACGCTTTCGCACCATGCTTTCCGGTGGCTCACTTGGCTTTCGACTCGACATAATCACTGGGCTGGCTAGCACGAGTCATCGTGACAACCAAGGGTAGAGGAGTCAGTTCAATCCTGGGATGAGGCCCGATCTTTCACAAGCTCCATTCCCGAACGATTTGCTTTTTCTATTTCGATGCCACGATGCCAAAAAATGATTCGCCTCGAAGCGTCGATTTCGAATCATTGAACGCGATTTTTGGGGAGTTTTCGGCACGAATAGGGCTCCTATTTTCCCTCTCCCTCCCTCGTTACGGTTCTTCCAGGTTTCGCAAGGGCCGATCACGCGAGCAAAGAAGCGTGACTCCTGCAGCAAGTCCATTTTCTGGAGTCGCTTGCCCGTGGATTGAATCCGCCCAAGGTGGTGAAAACGGTGATTTGGCGGTGGATGGCGTGGAAATCCCCCCACCTTTTTTTAGGTATGACCTACAGTTCAGCGAATCATGGAACGAGCAGGACAAAAGACGAAAATCGTTGCGACGATCGGCCCGGCTTCGGATTCTCCCCAAATCCTTCGCGCCATGGTGGATGCGGGCATGGATGTGGTTCGCCTCAACTTCTCGCATGGCGACCCGGACTATCACGCCACGGTCATCTCGAGGGTGCGAGAGGTGGCGAAAGCGGCCGATGCTCGCATCACGATTCTTGGAGACCTTCCGGGACCCAAAATGCGGATTGGCAAACTAGCCTCAGAGCCCATCGAATTGATTCGAGGCAATCGTTTTACGCTGACGACCGAAAGCATCGTTGGCGATGAGACACGCGTAAGCTTCAGCTTTCCGCAATTGCCGTCCGCGGTGAAAGCCGGTGACAAGTTATATCTCAACGATGGGTTCATCCTCTTGGTCGTGGAACAGGTTCGGGGCAACGAGATTCAATGTGTCGTGGAAGTCGGCGGAGAACTGCGTTCCAACAAGGGGTTGAATGTACCGGGAATCGACCTGGGCATATCCGCTTTTACGGATAACGATCACGCGTGGTTACGTTTTGCGGCCTCTCACGGAGTCGATGCGGTAAGCCAGTCATTCGTGGCCAGCGCGCAGGATATTCAAACGCTCAGAAACGCCGCCCAAGCGCTGGATTATCATCCCTTCGTCATCGCAAAAATCGAAAGGGCATGCGTGCTCGATCGGATTGAAGAAGTCCTTCTGGCCTCCGATGGCGTGATGGTGGCGCGCGGTGATCTCGGTGTCGAGATTCCCATCGAACGCATTGCCGTCGTGCAAAAACAGATTACCGATCTTGCCAATCGACACGCGAAACCTGTCATCACGGCCACGCAAATGCTCGAATCGATGGTTTCTTTCCCCCGGCCGACCCGCGCGGAAGCCACGGATGTAGCCAACGCCATTCTCGGGGGAACCGATTGCATCATGTTGTCGGGCGAGTCCGCCATGGGACGGTATCCCGTCGAATCGGTAACGATGCTGGCTCGAATCGCCACGGAAATGGAACGGGAGCGCACGATGCCCTCGTTGCAAGTGGTCACCCACGAACTCGACAATCAAGCCCGAAATCTCATTGCCAGCAGTGTGTACCACACGATTCAAGACGGCTCTCCCGTGGCTATCGCGGTCCCGTCCAAGACCGGCGGGATGGCGCGAGCCATCGCACGTTTTCGTCCATCCGTGTGGATCGTGGCGTTCAGCACCCACCATGCCACATGCCAGGCTCTCCAATTTTCCTACGGCGTGTATCCGATTACGGTGCAAGAAATCCCCGCGAATTGGTCCGAGTTTTTGCGGAGCTGGCTTGCGGATCATGGCCTGCGAAAAGGAATTGCGGTGGTCACACAAGGTCCCACCGAACGAGATCCCAGCGCCAATCATCGTCTCGAAGTGTTGGAACTCGACCCTGTCGTCTGAGGGCCATGACGCTCCTTGCTTTCGATCATCAGCTATTTTTGACCCTGCACGAAGCGCTTTCCCATCGTCTCGTGCTCTGGTTTTTTTTTGCGATCACCTGGCTCGGTCATGGGCTTGTCCTTGCCTTGCTCATCGTTCCTCTCATGGCGTGGCGTGATCGCCCTTCGCTACGCACGCATCTGCTACCGATGATCATCGCCGTGGCGACCACCGGTGCCGTGACCAATATCGCGAAGATCATCGTGGGTCGCGAACGCCCTGCAGTCTGGGCCGCGCAACACGCGCTGCAAGTCCATACCCCCTTTGGATACCCGAGCGACAAGTCCTTTCCCTCCGGACATGCGCAAACCGCTTTCGGCACGGCGGTATATCTTTCGCTCCTCTATCCCAAAGCGACGCCTCTGTTTCTCACGCTCGCCTGCCTCGTTGGCCTATCGCGTATCAGCCTCGGCGCTCATTTCCCTGGTGATGTCGTCGTTGGCGCTCTCATCGGCTCGTTCGGCTCGTGGATCGGTTATCGTTGGGTGCTGCGAAAACGCTCGAAACCATCCCCCATCTCCTAGCACCGGCAACGAATCCTCTTCGGATGATTCGCCGCCGCATCGTGCCCCGAAACGAGGCCCGTGCTTTTCATCGAGCGCTTGGGATTCATTCTTTTTTCCTCACGTACAAGTCGGTAGCCGTACCGCGTCTCGCCATGCGTTCGAACGCCGACAGCCACGCCCCCCTGACCTCCGGCCGGCATTTGGCATTCCAAACCACATACTGCGCACGCTCAATCAATTCTTGTGCATTGGAAGCGTCGGGCTCGAGAAGTATATCCGGATTGGGATACTTCCTGTCCTCCACCCGATCTGCAAGATGCAGCGCCGAACGATGATACAGTCCTTGCGCGTAGTTCGTTCCACAAGTCAAATACGCCACTTCATCGTGAAAAGGTCCTTGCGGAGCCTCGGTCGGAAGCATCGCGATTCGATAACCCCCTTCTACCTGCCGGTCCTGGGTATGGCGCAAGACCCAATCGAAAAACAATAAGTCCCCCCCTACGCTATCGACCGCGGCGGACTTGGCGTCTTTCCACACCACATGGGTCACTCCCCATGTCACGAGTTGCTCGTGCAACTCCTTCGGATCCGTCATCAGACCATAGGCCAATCCCCCTTGATACCCCTGCCAATCGTTCACACGGCGACGTTGCAAGCCGAGCGTCAGATGCTCCTCATGCATCAATACCTTCGCCTTTTTCGGTATATGATCGGCGATCTTTTCCATGGCGCCAAAGATCTTCAATCGCTCGTCGTATTTTTTTTCGAAACCCGTGGCCAGAAAATCCACCGCAGCCTTGACAGGGCTATCGTGAATCATCGCGTGCGTGCGGAAAAAATACACATCCCCGCCCCACACGAGTTGCAACCCCACAAGCAATCCCAATAGCGCGCGCATACTCCAATGGCTTTTCCAAATACGAACCAGCACGACCGCCGTCACCACCACCATCCACGGCAGGATGCTCTGCAGATACCGATCTCGTGCGTGGATCGAAGCCCATGTGGCCAATCCGATCCAGGTGATGAAAACCAGTCCCCAGGTTCTTTGGGATCGACGAAGAAACAGAAGCAAGCAGGTGCTCACGGTGAACAAAAATCCGAACACAGGCACTTCACCGTGAAAACGCGGCCAGTTATGCGGCACGAAGGAAAACGTAAATACGATCTTGATGGTCTGCCAAATCCTGTCGATGACGGATCCATCGGGAGAGATCAGGCGCCCTTCGATACCGATCGAATAGAACATCGCGGAATCGTCGGTCCAAGGACGCGGCGCGAGATGACGATACAAAATGGGATACACGGGGTCTCCATGCCATAGCCAGTTTTTGAGCCAATGCGGCGCGGTGGCCACAAGCCCCGTGAGAGCGAAAGCGCCGATACCCAACCAGGCGTCTTTGGCCACATCTTTCGATTTTCGCAGCAGCGCCGCGGTGCCAACCCATAGAGTTCTAGCGATCAACGCAAGGATGGGACCGACGGCCAAAATGATGACGGTATATTTGGATAGCAAGGCACCCGATACGAAAATGGCCGCGAGAGACAATCGCGAAGGGCTGGGCTTTGACCAGGCTCGCATAACGGCCAGGTAAATCGGAATGGCCCAAAACGCGCCCACATGATCGGCCCCAACCGAGAGATTCGAATCGTAGAGAAATAAACCGGGAAATAAGAACATGGCCACCCAAGCCAAGGGTGAGCGAACCCCATGAAGAAGACGTCGCACCAGGGGCGAAACCGAGGCCAATGTCCAAAGAAACAGCAGAAATTCAAGATGCGCGCAGAGCATTGCGCGATCGAATAACCGCGTGCCCGGCAGCGTGAACGCCCACGTATAAAGCCAGCTCCCCAGGTGCGGGTTGGTCCCTTGAAACCAGCCTTCGTCGAAGCGATCGATCCCACCGTAAGCGGCGTAATGCTCCGCGATGGAAAGATGATACCAACGGGCGTCGTAGGAGATATTCGCCGGTGAAATGAGCACAAAATACAGCGCTGCTATCGAAAGCAAGCCCAGAGCAAGGATGGGGTAACGCCACAAGGAAAGCGAGGGCCGTGGTCGCGCCCGCCAAGCGCGAAGGTGACGAATCACCCGCAGGACCGAGCGTCCTAGAGGAAACGCTCCGCTTGCGAGCAAAAGCAGCGGCAAAACCAGCGCGGAAATCCCTCCGAGCGCCCCGGACACGCCGAGCAAGAACATCCCCACGAAAAACACGAAAACCCCGAGGGCGAAGCTCAACACAAGATGCTCCCCCAGCGGCAGACGGCGCGGAAAAATCCAGGACATCACCCGATGACCGACGCTCGAGCACGATACCGAAAGCAGCGCCATCCACCCCCAATAGGAAAGGTAACGCCAAAACAGCCATTCTTGCACCGGGTAATGGGCATGGACGCGCACACCAATGAGCACCACCGAGGCCAAAATGGCGAGTCCGAGGGCGACCGAGCGGATCGTCGAGAAAACCGAAGAGGAAAAAACTGAAGCCAGGCGGGCAGACCATCTCATGGGCGTTGGCGGTTGTAGCACCCTTTGGGGCGTGTCGTCTTGGCCTCCACGGTCTTGCACAGGTCAATGGCAAGAGATAGAAGCGATGGGATGGCGGTCCAATACGATGAGCAAAAGCAATATTGGGAGGGGATTCGCGAGCGACGGGCCCCCACCCATCCCGCGGTCCTCGCGTTTGCCCGGCATAAGCTGGATATTATGCTGAAGACGTTGCCCCAGGGGTCGTCTCGCCCGAAGACGATGCTCGAGGTGGGCGCGGGCAATGGTTTCTTTTCCCATACGTTCGCGACGGCTTTCGACCTGACGTGTCTGGATTTTTCTCAGAACATGCTCGATCGAAATCCCTTACCGGCGGATCGCAAGGTGCAGGGGGATGCGGAGCACCTGCCGTTCGACGACGATTCTTTCGATATCGTATTTTGCGGCAATCTTTTGCATCATCTGGAAGAACCCATCATCGCGGTACGAGAGATGGCGCGTGTGGCGCGGTCGTTCGTGGTGCTTGTCGAGCCCAACGCCATGAATCCCTTGATGTTCGCTTTCGGCGTAGGGAAGCCAGCGGAACGAGGAACCTTGAAGTTTACGCGTCGTTATGTGCGAAAGCTTGGTGAGCAAGCGGGATTGAAGGCTCGTCGGATGGTAACCCAGGGGGCGGTATTGCCCAATAAGACACCATCCCTGCTGGTTTCCCCGGTATCGCGGCTGGAAATTCCGAATCCCTTTGGGTTTTATCATATTGCCATCTTCGAGACGCCCGGCAACGCTGTCGTCGGCGGGGCGGAGTAAGCTTCCGAGCAGTCAACTGGGCACTGTTCGTGCCTGACCTCCAGGAGCATTCCACTGCCACGTTGTTGTTTCGAAGGTTGTGTGTATTCTATTCCGCGGCTTACGAGACGTGGGAGTAACAAGCGGATATTGCTTAGATGTTTGTGCTATTAGTACTGCTGCCGGAAATTTGGCCCACCTGAAAATACTTCGATAAGCGCTTGCGTATGACCTACGAAATGAATGAAGCTGCGCTTGCACGCATCGATGAGTTTTTCAGCCGCATCGGCAAAC
>Ga0116148_1000668_pt1 | contig 41462 bp, 34 predicted proteins | sample AD_UKC055_MetaG_FD_89786 | JGI IMG/M metagenome (GOLD analysis project Ga0116148, IMG submission 89786) | Active sludge microbial communities of municipal wastewater-treating anaerobic digesters from USA - AD_UKC055_MetaG | ecosystem: Engineered > Bioreactor > Anaerobic > Digestate | place: USA...
CAGGATGGTCGCTAACGGCGACCGGGGGCGACCCCAGGGAAAGTGCCACAGAAAACATACCGCCCCGAGCTTGTCGAGGGGTAAGGGTGAAAAGGCGAGGTAAGAGCTCACCAGTTCCCCGGGCGACCGGGGAAGCTCGGCAAACCCCATCCGGAGCAAGACCGCATAGGGGAGCGTTCGAGGGCGGCCCGCCCGAGCTCCCGGGTAGGTCGCTAGAGGCTGCAGGCAACTGCCGCCCCAGAGTAATGATCATCGCCCCCCGGAGGGTGACCGACGGGGGGAACAGAACTCGGCTTACAGCCTGCTCCGACACCACAATTCGAAGAAGTTGAGAAGGTGAGAAGGTAAGAAGTTGAGTCAAAAGACCTGAACGAAATCATTTGTCATGCCCTTAGAAACCGCCCGGCGCAGCCATTTTCTCGGATACCTCTTATCCTTCCTTTTCTCTTTCCTGTGCCTGTTCTGTCCGGTCGCCGCTTCGGGGTCCGATGATGCGGTGCGGAAGATGCGCGAGGCGGAGGCCCATTTCACCCGGGGGCAATACCTGGAAGCCCTGGAGGATTACCGGGAGGTTCTCGAGCAGACGAAACCGGGTGAGCATCAGGCCAAGGCCCTCATGATGTCCGCGACGATCCACGGGACATTCCTCAGGGACCCCGAAACGGCGCTGACGCTCTACGGCCAGATCCGCGAGCGATACCGCGGCTCGGTCTACGAGGCCGACGCCGTCTTTGAATCCGCCCGTGTCGAATACGAACGTGGGCATTACCGGGAGGCCTCCCGGCTCTTCGGCCTGTACCTCTCGAAGTTCCCCTCCGGAAGCCGTCGCGACGTGGCCGCCTTCATGCGGGACGCCAGCGACCACCCGCCCGGCGAGCATGAACGAAGAGCCCCGGCGCAGGCCCCCCGACGAGACCGGGACGACGTGATCCGGGTCCTCATCGTGGATGACGCCGGCGAGATCCGCGTCGCGTCGTCTTCGCGGATCGAGGTCCGGAACCCCTCCGGCGACAGGATTCTCTCCACGCTGCCCCCTTCCGGGGAGGCCGCCGTCCGCCTCGAGGGCGGACGGCTCTCCATCGGCGGACAACCCCATCCCCTCACGGCGTGCATCCTCGCGGCCCCGCCCGACGGCACGCTGCGGGTCAACGGGACCCCGTACAGGGGGGCGGTGAAGATTTCCGCCGCCCGCGAGGGACGGCTTGCAGCGCACAACATCGTGCCGCTGGAGGAGTACCTCTACGGCGTCGTCCCGAGGGAAATGCCCCCGGGATGGCCCGAGGAGGCCCTCAAGGCGCAGGCGGTGGTATCCCGGACCTTCGCCCGCTACCAGATGGAGGCCAACGCCGGCCGCGACTACGACATCTGCTCCACGACGGCCTCCCAGGTATACGGGGGAGCCGCCGCGGCGACGGATCGTTCCCGCCGGGCCGTCGACGCCACCCGGGGCCGGATCCTCACCCACGGCGGCCGGCCGGCCCTCACCTACTATCACGCCAACAGCGGGGGGATGACCGAGGACGCCCGTCACGTCTGGAGGGTCGCCATCCCCTACCTGCAGTCCATCCCCGACGAGCCGAGCGCCCGCGCCCCCGGGGCGGCTTGGTCGGCGTTTCTCACCTTCCGGCAGATCCGCGACGCCCTGCATCGAAACGGGGTCAGGGTGGGGGACATCCGCGCGATCGAACCCGTCGCGACCAGCCCCTCGGGCCGCGTGACGAAAGTGAGAATCGAGCACGCCTCGGGAACGACCGTCCTGAGCGGAAACCAATTCCGCACGATGACGGACCCGGTCGCCGTCAAGAGCACGCTTTTCAACATGGAAGCGTCGGGCGGGGGAATCCGATTCGAGGGCCGCGGTTCCGGCCACGGGGTGGGGTTGAGCCAGTGGGGGCCCGCATGATGGCGGAAGGAGGATCCCCCTACCGGGAGATCCTCCTCCATTACTACCGCGGACTGGAACTCAATGACGAGGTCGAGAAGGCGGGAAGGTGAGAAGGCCGGAAGCCCGGCAGGTTCTCCTGGCCCTCAAGATTCGTTTCTCACCCTCTCACGTTCTGACCCTCTTGCCTTCTGCCCTATTTCCCCAGGTTCTTCTCCGTCTCGATGATATCGAGCGTGGTCTTGATCACCGTGTCGGCGTTGAGCGACATGCTGTCGATCCCGCACTCGACGATGAACCGCGCGAACTCGGGGTAGTCGCTGGGCGCCTGGCCGCAGATGCCGATCTTCCGGCCCAGCTTCCGGGCCTTCGTGATGACGTCCCGCACCAGCGCCAGGACGGCCGGATTGCGCTCGTCGAAGATGTGGGCCACCTGGGCCGAGTCTCGGTCGAGTCCCAGCGTGAGCTGGGTGAGGTCGTTGGAGCCGATGGAGAACCCGTCGAAGATCTTCGCGAACTCCTCCACGAGGATCACGTTGCTCGGGATCTCGACCATCATGTAGATCTCCAGGCCGTTTTCCCCCTGGATGATGCCGTTGTCCCGCATGACCTCGATCACCCGCTTGCCCTCCTCCACGGTCCGGCAGAAGGGGATCATCGGCTTGACGTTCGTGAGGCCCATCTCGTTGCGGACCTTCTTCAGCGCCTTGCACTCCAGCGCGAAGCCGTCGCGGTACTTGTCGTCGTAGTACCGGGAGGCGCCGCGCCAGCCGATCATGGGGTTCTCCTCGACGGGCTCGAAGTACTTGCCGCCGATGAGGTTCGCGTATTCGTTGCTCTTGAAGTCGCTCATGCGCGTGATGACGTCGTTGGGGTAGAACGCCGCCGCGATCTTGGCGATCCCCTGGGCCAGCTTGTCGACGAAGAAGTCCGTGCGGTTCTCGTAGCCTTTCGTGAGCGCCTCGATCTCCCGGCGGACCTTTCGGTCCGTCACCTTCTCGAACTGCACCAGCGCCATGGGGTGGATGCGGACGTACTGGTTGATGATGAACTCGAGCCGGGCCAGGCCCACGCCGTCGTTCGGGATGTTGGCGATGTCGAAGGCGTTCTCGGGGTTGCCCACGTTCATCATGATCTTCGTCCTGGGCCGCTGCAGGCTCTGGAGGTTGACGCGCTGGACGTCGTACCGGAGGATCCCGTCGTAGACGTTGCCCACCTCGCCCTCGGCGCAGGAGACGGTGGCCTCCTTGGACTTCTTCAGCGCCTCGGTGCCCCGGCCGGTCCCGACGATGCAGGGAACGCCGAGCTCGCGGCTCACGATGGCCGCGTGGCAGGTCCGGCCGCCCTTGTTGGTGACGATGGCGGCGGCGATCTTCATGATGGGCTCCCAGTCCGGGTCCGTCATGTCCGTCACGAGCACCTCGCCCTTCTTGAAATCCTTGATCTCGCTGACGCTCTCGATGATGTGCACGGGGCCTGCGCCGATCTTCGATCCCACGGCGGTGCCCGTCACCAGGGGCTTCTTCTGCTCGCGCAGCACGTAGCTCTCCAGGACGTTGGCGTCCTTCTGGGACTGGACCGTCTCGGGCCGCGCCTGGAGGATGAAGAGCTCGCCCGTCACGCCGTCGCGGCCCCACTCGATGTCCATGGGCTTGAAGTAGCCGGCCTCTGCGGAGTAGTGGTCCTCGATGATGCAGGCCCACTTGGCCAGCGTGATGATCTCGTCGTCGCTGATGCTGAAGACATTGCGCCGCTCCCTCGGTACGGGCTTGATCTCCGTCGACTCGAGGCCCTTCTTCCGGGAATAGACCATCTGGATCTCCTTCGTCCCGAGCTTCTTCTGGACGATGGGCCGGAAGCCCTGCCGGAGCGTCGGCTTGAAGACGTAGAACTCGTCGGGGTTCACCGTCCCCTGGACGACGGTCTCGCCGAGGCCGTACGAGGACGTGATCAGCACGGCGTCCTTGAAGCCGCTCTCGGTGTCGATCGAGAAGATGACGCCCGAGGCCCCGATATCGGAACGGACCATCTTCTGCACGCCGATGGACAGGAAGACGGATTCATGATCGAATCCCTTGTCCACCCGGTAGGAAATCGCGCGGTCCGTGAACAGGGAGGCGAAGCAGTGCTTGCAGGCATCCAGGAGAGCCTCTTCGCCCCGGATGTTGAGGTAGGTCTCCTGCTGCCCCGCGAAGCTCGCGTCCGGCAGGTCCTCGGCCGTGGCGGAGCTGCGGACGGCCACGTCGGTGTTCTCGCCGTACTCCTCGCAGAGCTTGCGGTAGGCCTTGAGGATCTCCTCCTGCAGATCCCGGGGCAGTTCCGCCCGGTAGATCAGGTCGCGGATCTTCCGGCCCCGCGAGCTGAGGTTGCGGATGTCGTGGGTGTCCAGATCCCGCAGGAGGTCCTTGATCTTGTCCCAGATCCCCGCCGATTCGATGAGATACCGGTAGGCGCGGGCCGTGATGGCGTACCCGTCGGGGATGTTGACCCCCTTCTTCTGCAGGTTGCGCCGCATCTCGCCCAGCGAGGCGTTCTTGCCCCCCACCTCGGGTATGTCCTTCAGCTGCAGTTCGTCAAACCAGATGACCAGTCGTTCTGTATTCATGTCCATCCTCCCCGAAGATGTTGATGTCCCCTCATCCCCCCCGCCCCGCGGCCGCAAAACCCCTATCAGGTTTGTCCCTGCGAGTCAACGGCAAAGCTCCCGCCCTCAGCCCATGGCGTCGGTGAGCTTCCGCCCGCCGAAGACGTGCATGTGCAGGTGAAAGATGATCTGGCCGCCGTCGGGATTGACGTTCACGGTGACCCGGTACCCCGTCTCGGCGATCCCCCTCTCCCGGGCGATCCTCTGCGCGGCCCGGTACATGTCCGCGAGGATGTCACCGTGGTTCTCCCCGACGTCGTTGAAGGTCGCGATGTGCTGTTTCGGAACGATCAGGACATGGACGGGCGCCACCGGGTGGATGTCGTTGAAGGCAAGGATCCTGTCCGTCTCGAGCACCTTGCTGCAGGGGATCTCGCCCCCGACGATCTTGCAGAATATGCAGTCGCTCATCTCATCACCCCCTGTTTCCACTCGGAACAGTTATTTCTCATCCGTCTGCTCTGCGGCTCCTGCCTGCCCGTCCATACCCCGGGCACGAAGTTGAGAGGGTTACCCTCTTACCCTCTTAGCCTCTTCCTTCGTCCGCGCAATCGCCTCTTCCAGGTCCAGGGCGCCCGTGTAGAGGGCCTTGCCCGTGATCACGCCGAGAATGCCGGGGCACGCCGCGGCCAGCAGCCGGTCGATGTCCCCGATCCCCGCAACCCCCCCGGACGCAATCACCGGGATGCCGATCCGCCTTGCCAGACGCTCCGTGGCCGGCACGTTCACCCCGGATTCCATCCCGTCGCGGCCGATGTCGGTGTAGACGAGGGCGGCCAGCCCGAGCCCCTCGTACTGCCGGGCCACCTCGAGGGCGTCGGCCCCCGTGGCCTCCGTCCAGCCCTCGACGGCCACCTTCCCTTCCCGGGCATCGATGCCCAGGATCACCCTGCCGGGGTGGCGCCGGCAGGCCTCGACGACGAAATCCCGGTTCTTGAGGGCCGCCGTGCCGAGGATCACCCACCGGACACCCATGCCGAGATAAAAGTCCACGGTGCCCAATTCCCGGATGCCGCCGCCCAGCTCGACCGGCACATCCACGCTGGAGAGGATCCGCCCGATGACGGCGTCGTTGACGGGACGGCCCTCGCGGGACCCGTCGAGATCGACGACGTGGATCCGCTCGGCCCCCTTCGCGGCCCACCGCCGGGCCACCTCCACGGGGTCGCCGCTGTAGACGGTCTCCCGCCGGAAGTCGCCCTGGAGAAGCCGGACGCACCTGCCTCCGCGGATGTCGATGGCCGGAATGATAATCAAGGATTGCGGCTCCGAAACCGCTGATGCGGTTCTGATCGATCCAATAAAAAAAGCCGGTCTCCGGCTCCTCCCCGGGCGGGGCGCCGGTCCGGCCGGTCCTGTGGGTCAGCCGGGCCGCTTACCGATACCCGGGAAAGGTCTTCAGGATTTCCTCGACGCCTTCCTCGGCCAGCTCGGCCGCCGTCACCCATTGCAGGCCCCTGCTGAAAAACGTCGAGGCCTGCAGGACATTCTCGAGCAGCGACTGCTGGGTCTTGTCGAAGATATTCCCCCATGCCAATTCGCCGTCGCTCGTCCGGATGAGGTAGACCCCGAACGTCACCGATGCCGGCCGCTCGGCGGAATACTTGTATCCTACCCGCTCCCGGAAGCACGACACGTAGCCCGCGACGACCCCGTCGGCCTCGAGCGCCTTCCCGGTCATCTGGAGCTGCTGCGCAACCGTCGCCCTCGCGTGCTCGCCCTTCACCCTCTGGTAGACGGCGTCGCTCTGGTAGGGGGGGATGATGGAAAACCTGCCCGACTGCTCCAGCTTGCCGACAAACAATTCCTGAACCGCCAGATCGGCATTCCGGGCAAGGTCGCAGGTATGGAAAACGGTCCCGCACACCGGGCAGCGCGCCATGCGGCTGGCATCGCCCGACGTCAGCTTCTCGAAGGACACGACGGCGAGTTTGCGGGGGACGAACGGCTCCTTGCCGGCCTGGACCGTCCGCACGGGCGCACTCGAGGCACATCCGGTCAAAACGGGCAAGACGACGCAGAGGACGGTCAGGACTGCCACCGAGGCTTTCGATAAGGGTTTCACGCTCCCCCCCGCCGGGCGACCCGAGATTGGTGACGGACGGAAAAACGGACAGAACGAAAAAAAGGCGGCTCCCTGAAACGTCCGGATATCAAAGGGTCCCCTTCGTGGAAAGGACCCCGCGGATGCGCGCGTTCCGTTGTACCGCCTCCCGCAAGGCTCGGGCGAAGGCCTTGAACATCGCCTCCGCCATGTGGTGGTTGTTCTTACCATACAAGACCCTGACGTGCAAGGTCATTCCGCTCGCGCCGGCAAAGGCCGTGAAGAATTCCCGGATGAGCGCAAGGTCGAACGTCTTGATTTTGCGCGAGCCGAACTTCGCCTCGTAGACCAGACCGGAACGGCCCGAGGCGTCGAGGTGCACCGCGGCGAGGCTCTCATCCATGGGGACCGTGGCGGAACCGTAACGGTTGATCCCTTCCTTCGCGGCGAGCGCCTCCTTGAAGGCCTTGCCCAGGCAAATCCCGATGTCTTCCACCAGGTGGTGATCGTCGACGTCCGTGTCCCCGGCACCCTGCACCGTGAGGTCGAAGAGGCCGTGGCGGGCCACCAGCGTGAGCATGTGATCCAGGAAGGGGATCGTCGTGTCGATCCTGCCCGTTCCCGACCCGTCGAGATCCAGGAGGACCCGGATGTTCGTCTCCGCCGTCTTTCGCTCGATCCTGGCCTTCCTCGCCATACCCTCCCCCTTTGCGCCTGATCCTGCAGATGCTCCGCAGGGTTCAATCCGAGCCGTCACAGGGTGTCCGTGAAGTTCCTACCTTCCGATCTTCACAAGCATGACGTCACCGCCAATCAGACCACTTTATTGAGGGCATACTCGATAATGCCTTCGGCACCCGCCTCCTGCAGCAGGGGGATGAGGTCCCGGATGATGTTGCCGTCCACGACCGTCTCGACGGCGAACCACTCCTCGTTGTAGAGATTCGAGATGGTGGGCGCCTTGAGGGACGGCAGCAGCAGGATCACCCGTCCCAGGTTCTCCTTGGCGACGTTCATCTTGATGACCACCTTGCCCATGCCGAGCAGCGAGCCCTTGAGCATCGTCCGGATCTGCTCGATCTTGCGGCGCTTCCAGGGGTCGTCCCAGGCCTCCCGGTTGGCGATCAGCTGCGTGTTGGTCCGCATCAGCTCGTGCACGATCCGCAGGCGGTTGGCCTTGATCGTGCTGCCCGTCTCGGTGACCTCCACGATGGCGTCGACGAGCCCCTCGACGACCTTCGCCTCGGTGGCGCCCCAGGAAAACTCGACCTTGACGTCGATATTGCGCTCCCGGAACCAGCGCTTCGTGAAATTGACGAGTTCCGTCGAGATCTTCTTCCCCTGCAGGTCCTCGACGTTCGTGACCGGCGAATCCTCCCGCACGACGAGGACCCAGCGGGCGGGCTTTGCCAGCACCTTCGAGTAGACGAGGTCCTCGACGACGACCACGTCCGACTCGTTCTCGATCACCCAGTCATGGCCCGTGAGGCCCAAATCGAGCGTTCCCGCCTCGATGTACTTGGACATCTCCTGGGCCCGCACGAGGGCGCAGGAGATCTCCTCGTCGTCGATGTCCGGGAAATAGCTGCGGCTGTCGTAGCTGATCCGCCAGCCCGCCCGCTTGAACAGGTCCACCGTGTTGGCCTCGAGGCTTCCCTTCGGGATCCCCAGCTTGAGTTTCTTCATTTGTAGACATCCTTCGGGTCGAAGATGAGCTCGCCGACGATCTCTTCAGCGCCGCCGGAGATCTTCCGGTAGAAGCAGGACCGGTACCCCGTGTGGCAGGCCGCCCCGCCGACCTGATCCACCATCAGGAGAATCGTGTCGTTGTCGCAGTCGATCCGGATCTCCCGGACCCGCTGCACGTTCCCGGAGGTTTCCCCCTTGACCCAGAGCTCGTTGCGCGACCGGCTCCAGTAGGTGGCCTTGCCGGTCTGCAGGGTGTGCTGCCACGAACGCTCGTTCATGTAGGCGAGCATGAGGACCTCTTTCGTCTCGAAGTCCTGGACGACGGCGGGGACGAGGCCTCCGCTCTTCTTGAAATCGGGCTGTGCCATGATGACTCGTTCCAGTTCCTTTTTTCCTCGGGCCCTGCGCCGGGAACCCCGATCCCGCTGCGCATGGAAGCGAGCATGTTAGATAAACATCCTGATTTTATCAAGAACTTTTTCTTTTCGCCTTGCCTGCGCACCGTTTTTGTGCTAGGAAATTGTCCGTTATTTCTCCGGGTTGCGCCACCGGTCAAATGCCCGGCACGGAGGTCGAGAGTCATGTCAGTTCTCATCGGCGGCGGCATATCGGTCCTGTTGGGCCTCGTTCTGCTGATCTTCTGGTACAAGCACTTCCTGGTCCTGCTCATGGGGGCCGTGCCGATCCTGCTCATCATGGGAGGGGCCCTGGCCGTTTACGTGGGCCTCGACGAGCTGAAGGACAAGATCCGCGAGACCCAGGAAAAGGAGAAGGAGGAGCTCAACAAGGCGCGCTCCGAGCTGGAGCGGGCCAAAGCGGAGGCCGAAAAGTACCGGGAGGAGCTGGAGAAGCTCAAGGAGACCAAGTAAGACCGGCGAAAAAACCCTTGACAGCGAGAGGAAAATCCAATAACGGGTTAACCCTGTTATCAAAACGGGAAGCGAGCCTCATGAACCTCGGCATATCCGGCACTCCAACCGTTCCCTCCTGCCTGCTTCGATACCCCTACATGTATTGATGCCTGCTGTTCACCTCTCCGGGTGGGCATGCAGGCTTTCCGCAACACCCCGCGTATTCTCAGGACCCGCGTGAATCGACACCAGCCCCATCGCTTTCCTTTCCGGGCTGAGACCGGGATCCGCAGTTGATCGAAACGGACGCAGCATCATCCCAAGGAGGACAGGGCCATGCAAAAGACGAGGACAGGGACGCGATCCATCATCCTTCTGGTTGCAGCGGCGGTCACGCTCGTTTCCTGGACGGCCGCCGAGGCCGCCACGAGCCTGACCTACAGCATCTTCTTCCCCCCCACGCACGCGCAGGCGAAGGCCGCGGAGACCTGGGCGAAGGAGATCGAGAAGCGAAGCGCCGGCCGCGTCAAGATCTCCCTCTTCCCCGGGGGAACGCTGACCCCGGCGGACCAGTGTTACGACGGCGTCGTCAAGGGCATCTCGGATATCGGCATGTCCGCCTTCGCTTACACCCGCGGCCGCTTCCCCCAGATGGAGGCGCTCGACCTGCCCCTGGGCTACCCGAACGGGCTGGTGGCCACGCGGGTGGCCAATGCCTTCCACCAGGCCCTGAAGCCCAAGGCGCTGGAGAACGTCAAGGTTCTCTACCTGCACGCCCACGGGCCGGGGCTGCTGCACACGAAGAAACCCGTCACGACGCTGGAAGACCTCAAGGGGATGAAGATCCGCTCCACGGGTTTCAGCGCCAAGGTCGTCAGCGCCCTGGGCGCCGTCCCCGTGGCCATGCCGCAGGGCGAGACCTACGAGGCCCTGAGCAAGGGGATCGCCGACGGCACGATCGGCCCCATCGAGGTCCTCAAGGGCTGGAAGCAGGCCGAGGTGATCAAATCCACCACGGACTGCTTCGACGTGGGCTACACGACGGTGTTCTTCGTCGTGATGAACCTCAAGAAGTGGAATGCCCTTCCCCCCGATGTCCGCAAGGTCTTCGAGGACGTGAGCCGCGAGTGGATCGACGTGCACGGCAAGGCCTGGGACGACGCGGACAAGGAAGGCCGCGCCTTCACGAAGAGCCTGGGCAACCGGATCATCACCCTGTCGGCCCAGGAGAGCGCCCGCTGGAAGAAGGCGGTGAGGCCGACGATCGAGGAGTACATCCGAGACGCGGAGAAAAAAGGGGTCCCGGGCCGCAAGTCCGTGAAGGAGGCCGAGGGCCTGATCGTCAAGTACCGCAAGCAGGTCAAGTGAGACCCCGTCGGGAGCTCGTCGGTGATTCGTTCCATCGGGAAGACCCTGGATTGGGCGGCGTCCATGTTCAACGGCCTCTCCGCGGCCGCGGTCGTGTTCATCATGCTGCTGACCTGCGCCGACGTCGTGCTGCGTTTTTTCGGGCGCCCCGTCCCGGGCGCCTATGAGCTGGTCGGCTACGCCGGCGCCGTCATCGTCGCCCTCGCCCTGGCCCGGACCTCCGTCGAACGCGGTCACATCGCCGTGGAGCTCCTCGTCGACCGGCTTCCGGGACGACCCCGGAGCCTCGTGGAGGCCGTGGGGTCGCTCGCCGGCGCCGTGCTGTTCGGCCTCCTGACGTGGCAGAGCCGGGTCTATGCCTCCGACCTGATGGAAAGCGGCGACGTGTCGCTGACGCTCGGGATGCCGACGTGGCCCTTCGTCTACGCCGTCGGCGCGGGGACGGCCCTGCTGACCGCGGTCCTTCTGCTGGACGCCCTGCGGCACCTCAAGAGGGGCTTTCCATCATGACGCCGACGGAAGCCGGAATCTGCGGGTTCGCTGCCCTCGTCGCCCTGATGTTCCTCAAGATCCCCGTGGGGTTCGTCATGGCCCTCGTGGGGCTGATCGGGTTCGCCCATCTCGTCTCCTGGGACGCCTCCCTGCACCTGATGGCCCAGGACTTCTTTTCCGTCTTCGGGTCCTACAACCTCACGGTCATCCCCCTGTTCGTCCTCATGGGGCAGCTGGCGCACCACTCGGGGATGAGCAGCCGGCTGTTCCATGCCGCCTACCGCTTCTTCGGCAACCTGCCGGGCGGGCTGGCCGTCGCGACGATCGGCGCCTGTGCGGGCTTTTCCGCCATCTGCGGCTCCACGAGCGCCACGGCCGCCACGATGGCCGCCGTGGCCCTGCCGGAGATGAAGAAATACAACTACGACCCGTCGCTGGCGACGGGCGTCGTCGCCGCGGGCGGCAGCCTCGGCATCCTGATCCCGCCCAGCACGATCTTCATCGTCTACGGGATCATGACGGAGCAATCCGTCGGCAAGCTCTTCCTGGCGGGCGTCGTGCCGGGAATCCTCATGACCCTCCTCTTCATCGCGACGGTCTTCGTCTGGACCTGGAAGCGGCCCGATCTGGCCATGCCGGGGGCGCGTTTCACCCTGCGCGAGAAGATCGCCTCGCTGGCGGGGGTCATTGAGACGCTCATCCTCTTTCTGGCCGTCATGGGGGGGCTTTTCGCCGGGCTGTTCACCCCGACGGAGGCGGCGGCCGTCGGCGCCTTCGGCACCCTGCTGATCGCCGTCGCCGGCCGGCACCTGTCCTGGAAGGGGTGTTCCCAGGCCCTCGTCGAGACGACGCGGGTGACCTGCATGATCCTCGTCATCGTGGCGGGGGCCACCGTCTTCGGCCACTTTCTGGCCGTGACGCGCATCCCCTTCGACGTGGGCGCCTGGGTCCTGGGGCTCGCCATGCCGCCCTGGGCCGTCATGGCCATGATCATCCTGATCTACCTCGTCCTGGGCTGCCTCATGGACTCGCTGGCCATGATCATGCTGACGATCCCCATCTTCTTCCCCGTCATCACCTCGCTCGGCTTCGACCCCATCTGGTTCGGCGTGATCATCGTGCTCGTCACCGGGATGGGCGTCATCACGCCGCCCGTGGGGATCAACGCCTACGTCGTCGCCGGGGTGGCCCGGGACGTGCCCCTCCACGTCATCTTCCGGGGCGCGGTCAGGCTGCTGGCCGCGCAGGTCGTCACGGCCGCCCTCCTCATCCTCTTCCCGCAGATCGCCCTGTGGCTGCCGCAGCTCATGCGCTGAGACCGGCTGCGGCGGCCTTTTCCCCGGCCGATGGAGATCCGGGAACCGCAGCAGGCTTCACGCGCCGATGCACCGGTGCATTGCGGCTTGAAAAAATTCAGGGCGGACCCTAGACTACACGGGAATGCCGCCGACCATCCGGGACGACATCCGCCATGCTGCAGGGAAGCCCCTTTCACGAAATCGCCGCCATTCTCTTTCTCGCCGCAGCCGCGGGTGCCGCGGGGCTGATGCTCCGCCAGCCCCTGATCATCACCTTCCTGTTCACGGGGATCGTGGCGGGGCCCGCGGGGTTCGGGATCATCGCGAGCTACGAGCAGATCGAGCTCTTCGCCCACATCGGCATCGCGCTGCTGCTGTTCATCGTCGGCCTGCGGCTCGATCTGACCCTGATCCGCACCACCGGTCCCGTGGCCCTGGCGACAGGGCTCGGGCAGATCGTCTTCACGTCGATCATCGGGTTCTTCATCGCGCTGGCCCTCGGCCTGTCCGCCCTGAGCGCCGCCTACGTGGCCGTGGCCCTCACCTTCTCGAGCACGATCATCATCGTGAAGCTGCTGTCGGACAAGCAGGAACTCGATTCGCTCCACGGCCGGATCGCCATCGGTTTTCTCATCGTGCAGGACATCGCGGCCATTGTCGCCCTGGTGGGGCTCACGACCCTGGGCAGAGGCCTGAGCGCGGGCGAGTCGGCCCTGCTCGTGATCGCCGAGATCCTGGTCAAGGCGGCAGGCCTGCTCGCGGCAACGGGGCTGCTCATGCGCTACGTTCTGCCCCCCGCGATGCAACGGCTGGCGCGTCACCAGGAGCTGATGATCCTTTTCGCCGTCAGCTGGGCCGTCCTCATGGGCACGGTCGGCGAACGCCTCGGGCTCAGCAAGGAGGTGGGCGCTTTCCTGGCCGGCGTTTCTCTGGCCTCCACCGCCTACCGGGACGCGATCGGGGCCCGCCTGGTCAGTTTGCGCGACTTCCTCCTGCTGTTCTTTTTCATCGATCTCGGGGCGCGCCTCGACTGGTCCGCCGTGGGGGCTCAGGCCGGCCCCGCCTTCGTCTTCTCGCTGTTCGTCCTGATCGGCAACCCCCTCATCGTCATGGCGATCATGGGTGCCATGGGGTACCGGCGCCGCACGGGGTTCCTGGCCGGGCTGACGGTGGCGCAGATCAGCGAGTTCTCTCTGATCGTCGCGGCACTGGGCGTGAGCCTCGGACACCTCACGCGCGAGATCATGGGCCTGATCACCCTCGTGGGAGTGGTCACGATCTTTGCCTCCACCTACATGATCCTGTACTCGGGCATGCTGTACCGCAGCCTCTCCCGGTATCTGAAGGTTTTCGAGCGCCGGGTTCCCTTCCGCGAGGCCCCCTGCGACACGGCAGCCGAGCTGCCGCCCGGGGAGATCATCCTCGTGGGTCTCGGCAATTACGGCAGCAGCGTCGCCGAGCACCTGCTGGAACGGCGCAAGCCGATCGTCGGCGTCGATTTCGACCCGCGGGCGCTACAGGCCTGGCAGGCACGGAACGTCCCGGTCCTGTACGGCGACATGGCCGACCCCGAGATGCATGAACAGCTGCCCCTCGGAAAGGCCCGCTGGGTGGTGAGTACGGTACGCGGCCCGGACCTGAACCTTCCGTTGCTGCGCATGCTGCAGCAGAGGGGCTTCAAGGGCCACGTGGCCCTCACGGCCCGGAACGAGGAGGAGGCCGATCGGTATCGGGAGGCGGGGGCCCATCTGGTGCTCCGGCCCTTTGCCGATGCGGCCGAGCAGGCGGCGGACAACCTCACCGAAGCGGGGCAGATGCTCCCCGAAAACGTCGACTGGCCCATCGCCTTTCGCGACGTCCGTTTGAGGTCGGGCTCGGTGTTCGCCGGCTATCCGATCCGGGACATCCCGCTGCGATCCAGGACGGGCGTGTCGATTCTCGCCATCAGCCGGGCCGGGCGCGTGTTTTTCAATCCCGCCCCGGACATGCAGGTCTTTCCCAACGACCGCTTGATGCTCATGGGCCCGGCCGACGATTTGCGGCACGCCGAAACGCTGCTCCAGGAGCGGCAGGGCCCCCCCGCCGACGAGGAACCGGGCCGATTCTCGGTCGCCGAGATCCGGGTGGGGCGGCACTCGCCGCTGGCGGGCCGGACGCTTGCCGAGAGCCGCATCCGCCAGGCGCACGGCGTGACGGTCATCGGCATCCGCCGAGCCTCGGATCGGCTCCTCACCCCCGGGCCGCTGGAGCGCATCGAAGCGGGGGACACCCTGATCGTCATCGGTCTCCACGGGGCCGTCGAAACGCTGCAACGTCTCGAACCGATCTGAGCCGGGTTCCTTGCGGCACCTGCCCGGATGACCCGGAAAACCGGTTGCCGTCCCGGATCAAAGCGGTTACAGTGAAGTCCGGTTCGAAGGGGACGTGAGGGCACAGGGTGTCTGCGGGCCGCCGTCCGTCATCGGGACCGGCAGCGGCCTTTTCATGTTCCCCTGCAGGCCGAGGGGAGAAACGGATCGACATGTTCTTCCTCGATGACATCGTCCTCATCATCGGGCTTTCCGCCGTGGTGCTCTACCTGTGCCACCGCCTCGAGCTGCCCGCCATCGTGGGCTACCTGCTCACGGGCCTCCTGACGGGTCCCTACGGGTTCGGTCTCGTCGGCAACCTCGAGGCCGTCACGATGCTGGCCGAGATCGGGGTCGTGGCCCTGCTCTTCACGATCGGCCTGGAGTTCTCCTTCCGCAACCTCGTGCAGCTGCGCCGCACGGCCCTCCTGGGAGGCACCCTGCAGGTGCTGCTGACGCTGCTCGTCGCCGCCGCGATCTCCCACGGCCTCGGGAGGCCCGCGGGGCAGTCCATCTTCATCGGCTTCCTGACGGCCCTGAGCAGCACGGCCATCGTCATGAAGCTCCTGCAGGACCGCGCCGAGGTGGAAACCCCGCACGGCGCCGGCGCGCTGGGCATCCTCATCTACCAGGATCTCATCGTCGTCCCCATGATGCTGCTGCTCCCCTTCCTCGGGGGAGGGGTCGAGGGGTCGACCGACGACCTGCTCGTCCTGCTGGGCAAGGAGGTCGGGGTCATCCTGGCCCTCATCGTTGCGGCCAAGTGGGTGGTCCCCTGGACCCTGCGCGAGGTGACCCGGACGGGCAGCCGCGAGCTGTTCCTGCTCACCATCGTCATGATCGGCCTGGCCGTGGCCTGGCTCACCCACGTCGCGGGGCTCTCGCTGGCCGTCGGGGCCTTCCTGGCGGGCCTCGTCATCTCCGAGTCCGAGTACAGCCACCAGGCCATGGGCAACGTCATCCCCTTCCGCGACATCTTCGCGAGCTTTTTCTTCGTCTCCATCGGGATGCTCCTGGATCTCCGCTTCCTCGCGGAGCACCCGGTGTACCTCTTCCTGCTGGCCGCCGGGATCATGCTCGTCAAGAGTCTCGCCGCGGCGGCGGCCGTCCTGTTCGTGGGTCTGCCGATCCGCGTGGCCGCGCTGGCCGGCCTCTGCCTCGGGCAGATCGGCGAGTTTTCCTTCATCTTGGCCGAGGCGGGCCGGAAGTACGGCCTGCTCACGCAGGCGATCAACCAGGAATTCCTGGCCTATTCCGTCCTGACGATGATGGCGACCCCCTTTCTGTTCCGTGTCTCCCGCCCGGTCGCCGACGCGCTGGCCCGCCTGCCGCTGCCCGGGCGCCTCCGGCGCGGCAGCATCCCGACGGCGGGCACGAAGCGGTCCCACGAGAAGGATCACCTGATCATCGTCGGCTTCGGCGTCTACGGGCAGAACATCGCCAGGGCCGCCCGCGAGGCGAAGATCCCCTATGCCGTCCTGGACATGAACGCCGATCTCGTCCGCGAGCAACGGCAGAAGGAAGAGCCGGTCTACTACGGCGACGCGACCCACGAGGCCATCCTGCAGCACGTCAACATCCGCCGGGCCCGGATCCTCGTGGTCGTCATCAGCGACGCGGCGGCCACCCGACGGATCACCGACCTCGCGCGCCGGCTCAATCCCAGGCTCTACATCGTCGTGCGGACGCGGTTCATCCAGGAGATCGGCCCCCTCATGGAGACGGGGGCCAACGAGGTCGTCTCCGAGGAGTTCGAGACCTCCGTGGAGATCTTCAGCAGGATCCTGTCGCGGTACCTCCTGCCGGAAGAGGAGATCCACCGCTTCGTGGAGGAGATCCGTTCGGACGGCTACGCCATGTTCCGCAACCTCTCGAAGCACGCCACGTCGTGCCCGCACATCGGGGCCTGCCTGCCGGACATGGACCTTCGCTCGGTCCGCGTACACGGGGAATCGGCCCTGACGGGAAAAACCATCGCCGAGGCGGAACTGGGGAAGACCTTCGGGGTCACCGTCCTGGCCGTCAGACGGGAGGGGGAGATCCTTTCCATCCCGCCCGCGGATCTGGCCCTCGAGCCGGAGGATATCCTCTTCATCGTCGGCCCGCCCGCAAAAATCGCGGAACTCGAGGCCGTGCTGCGCGTGCCGGCCGGGAGGGAAAACCCGCCCGGCGCGGAAAAGGGTTGAAGTCCTTCGGAAAAGCCCCTACACTGAAATCGGGTCCGGGGAAAACCCCGGAGGCAGCGCGAGGATGGTCGGGCCGCCATCCGTCGGCAGGACGGAGGCGGCTTTTTCATGCGCCACACCGCCGGCCGGCGGCGGTGCCCGGGAAAGGACCAGCGGCATGCCGTTTCTCGGCGACATTCTCATCATCATCGGCCTGTCCGCCGTCGTGCTCTATCTCTGTCACCGGGCGGGCATCCCCGTCATCGTCGGCTACCTGCTCACGGGCATCGTGGCCGGCCCCTCCGGGTTCGGCCTCGTCCGGCAGATCGAGGCCGTCCGGGTCCTCGCCGAACTGGGCATCGTGGCCCTGCTGTTCACCATCGGACTGGAGTTCTCGTTCCGCAACCTCCTGCAGCTGCGCCGCACGGCCCTCTTGGGAGGCACCCTCCAGGTCCTCCTGACCGTCCTGACCGCAGCCGCCGCGGCCGAGGTCCTCGGCCGGCCGCTCGGGGAGGCGATCCTCATCGGCTTCCTGACCGCCCTGAGCAGTACCGCCATCGTCATGAAGCTCCTGCAGGACCGCGCCGAGATCGACACCCCCCAGGGCGCAAGCACCCTGGGCATCCTCATCTTCCAGGATCTCGCCGTCGTGCCCATGATGCTCATCCTCCCGCTGCTGGGGGGCGCGGCCCGGGAGAGCCCGGAATCCATCCTGCGGCTCGTGGCCGGGGAGCTCGGGGTCGTCGTCTTCATCGTCATGGCCGCGAAGTGGGTCGTCCCCTGGGCCCTGCTCAAGGTGACCCAGACCCGCAGCCGGGAACTGTTCCTGCTGGCCGTCGTCATGATCGGCCTCGCCGTGGCCTGGCTGACCCAGGCGGCGGGGCTCTCGCTCGCCCTGGGGGCGTTCATGGCCGGGCTCGTCATCTCCGAGTCGGAGTACAGTCACCAGGCCCTCGGCAGCATCCTGCCCTTCCGGGATGTCTTCGCCGGCTTCTTCTTCGTCTCCATCGGCATGCTCCTCGATCTGAACCACCTTGCCGCGCACCCCGCCGAGACCGCGTGGATGACCTCCGCGGTCCTCCTCGTCAAGGCCGCCGTCGCGACGGCGGCCGCCCTGATCGTCGGTCTTCCCCTCCGCACCGCCCTGCTCGTCGGGCTCGCCCTGTGCCAGATCGGCGAGTTTTCCTTCATCCTGGCCGAAGCGGGCAGCCGCTACGCCGTCTTCACGGGAAACCGCTACCAGGAGTTCCTCGCCGTCTCGGTGCTCACCATGATGGCCACGCCCTTCATCTTCCGCGTCTCGCCGCGCTTCGTCGAGGCCCTCTTGCGCCTGCCCGTCCCCCGGCGTCTGAAGAGGGGGAAATTCCACATGCGGGACTCGAGAAGAGTGCGCGCGACGGATCACCTCGTCATCGTCGGCTTCGGCTTCAACGGTCGCAACCTGGCGCGGGCGGCAAAGGCCATGGGGATCCCCTATGCCGTCGTCGAGATGAACCCCGACACGGTGCGCGATCAGCGGGCGAAGGGCGAGCCCATCCACTGGGGCGACGCGACGCAGGAGGCCGTCCTGCAGCACGTCAACATCTGCCGCGCCCGTTCGATCGCCGTCGTGATCAACGACGCGGCGGCCACGCGCCGGATCACGGAACTTTCCCGGCGGCTCAACCCCAGGGCCTACATCATCGTCCGGACGCGGTTCATCCCGGAGATCCAGCCGCTCAAGGAACTCGGCGCCAACGAGGTGATCCCGGAGGAGTTCGAGACCTCCGTGGAGATCTTCAGCCGTCTGATGGCCACCTACTGGGTGCCGAAGGAGGAGATCGAGCGGTTCGCCGAGGAGATCCGCGCGGGCGGCTACGAGATGCTGCGCAGCCTGTCGCGGGAGGCGACGGCGTGCCCGAGCATCGAAACCTGCCTGCCCGACGTGGAGATCCGGTCCCTCCGCGTGCAGGACCGCTCCGAGGCCGTCGGGAAAACCCTGGCCCAGACGCAGATGCGCAAGAAGTACGGCGTCACCCTGCTGGCTGTCCGCAGGGGCGCCGAGGTCACGACGATCCCGGACCCCGACATCCGCTTCGAGGCACAGGACCTGCTCTTCGTCGTCGGCCAGCCCGCGCGGATCGCGCAGGTGGAAGAGCTCTTCCGGGCAAAAAGCCCGTGACCCCGGTTTTCTCGCCGCCGAATCGCATCGCGCCGACGATGTGGGGAAAGGGACAGGGAGGCCGGGACGGCGGCGGCCCCGGACTCGAAGCCCTGAAGAAGCGCAGGGGGCAATCCGCCGTGCGGGAGCTAATCGAGCCGCCGGAGCACGAGGGCCGTACGCGTGGGGAGGTAGAGGCTCAACCGATGGCGCGCGGCGGGCCCCTGTCCTTCGGGCTGCGTGAAGTGGATCTGGTCCGGCTCGAGGCGCCCGTGGCCGCCGTAGACGCCGGCATCGGTGTCCAGGACGAGCCGGTAGCGGCCCGGCGGGGCGTCGATCCGGTAACCGTCGTGGGACCGGAAGGGATGGAAATTGAAGGCAAGCAGGTGCCCCGCCCGCTCGAAGGCGAGGACCTTCGTTTCGTTGTGCTCGTGCAGCAGGCGGGGCTCGCCCGCCCCCAGGAGGTTCGCCCGCCGCGCGAGCGCGATCATGTCGGCGTCGAAGCGGGCGAGCTGCCGGTATCGCAGGGTCTCGTCGTCCGCGAGGCTCCACTGGCGACGGGCGTACTTGTAGGACCAGCCGTTGCCGGCCCTCGGGAAGTCGATCCACTCGGGGTGCCCGAACTCGTTGCCCATGAAGTTCAGGTACCCGTGGCCCGCCGTGGCGAGCGTGACGAGGCGGATCATCTTGTGCAGCGCCACGCCCCGGTCGACGCGGAGGTTTTGCCGGAAGACGCTCATGTCCGTGTACATGTCGGCGTCGATCATCCGGAAGATGAGGGTCTTGTCCCCCACGAGGGCCTGGTCGTGCGACTCGCAGTAGCTGATCGTCTTCTCGTCCCGCCGGCGGTTGTTGAGCTCGTGCCACAGGTGCCCCAGGGGCCACGCCTCGTCGGCGCACTCCTTCAGCAATTTGATCCAGGTGTCGGGCACGCCCATGGCGAAGCGGAAATCGAACCCCGTCCCCCCCTGCGCCTCGGGGACGGCCAGCCCCGGCATGCCGCTGACGTCCTCGGCGATCGTGACGGCGTCGGGCCGCACGTCATGGATGACCCGGTTCGCCAGGGCCAGGTAGGCCAGCGCATCCTCGTCGACGCTCGCGTCGAAGTAGTCGCCGTAGGACAGAAAGGCCTTCCCCAGGCCGTGGTGCCGGTAGAGCATGCTCGTCACGCCGTCGAAGCGGAACCCGTCGAAGCGGAACTCGTCGAGCCAGTAGCGGCAGTTGGAGAGCAGGAAATGCAGGACCTGGGGCTTGCCGTAGTCGAAACAGCGCGAACCCCACGCCTCGTGCCGGCCCCGCGCGCCGCGGTGAAAATACTGGTGCTCCGTGCCGTCGAACCGGCCGAGCCCTTCCACCTCGTTGGACGCCGCATGCGAGTGGATGAGGTCCATGACGACGCAGAGCCCCGCCTCGTGGGCCGCGTCGATGAGCGCCTTGAGGTCCTCGGGCGTGCCGAACCGCGACGAGGCGGCGAAGAAGCTGCTCACCTGGTAGCCGAAGGACCCGTAGTAGGGGTGCTCCTGGATCGCCATGAGCTGCAGGACGTCGTACCCCGCCCGCACGACGCGGGGCAGGACCTTCTCCGTGAACTCCCGGTAGGTGCCGATCCGTTCCTCCTCCTGGGCCATGCCCACGTGGGCCTCGTAGACGAAGGGCGTCTGCACGGCGCAGCAAAACCCCTCGCGGCGCCATCGGTACGACGAGGGCGGGTCCCAGACCTGGGCGTTGAAGATCAGCGTCTGCGGGTCCTGCACGACACGCCGCGCCCAGGCGGGGATGCGATCGCCCTGCCCGCCGATCCAGTGAACCCGCAGGCGGTACAGATCGCCGTGGGCCATGGCCGAGGCGGGAAGGCGGATCTCCCAGACGCCGTCGGCCCCGTCGAGCCGCTCGAGGGCGAAGTTGGTCCGCTCCTTCCAGTCGGTCATCTCGCCCACGAGACTGACGCGCGTGGCGTTCGGGGCCCACTCGCGCAGGACCCACTCGCCGCCCCGGCGGTGCAGGCCGAAATACTCGTGCCCGCTGGCGAAATCGGCGAGGCGCATCCGGCCCTCCGTGAGCCGCGCCTCCAGCTCCGCCGCGCGGCGCAGGCGTCTCTCGAGCGCCTCGCGCCACGGCCCCAGCAGCGGGTCCGCGGCAACGAGCCTCTCCGCGAGCCTCTCGATGCGGCCGGGGGTCGAGTGTCCCGGTTCCGTTTTTCCCGTCATCGCCTCTGCACCTTCGTGTTGCCGATGCGGCCGGCTGAAGATCCGGCCTGTCTGCATCATACAGAAAACGCCCTTTTGTGCAAGGCTCCGCTGAGGGCGGCCCGCGCATCCCGGGTTGACAGATGCCCCGATTATTTGTATACGAATTTCACAAACCCGGCAGTCGGAAAGGAGAGAACATGCCAGCGGACAGCCAACTGATCCTGGAGGTCAACGACTCCCTTCGGAAGCTCATGCAACTCGTCCAGACCCGCTCGAAGAAGATCCGCAAGGAAACGGGCATCACGGGACCCCAACTGCTCGCGATGAAGACCCTGGCCGACTCGCCCGGCCTCAGCATCTCGGAACTCGCACGCCGCATCTACCTGCACCCGGCCACGGTGGTGGGCATCGTCGACCGGCTCGAGGGACAGGGCCTCGTCGAGCGCTCCCCGTCGACCAGGGACCGCAGGCAGGTGCAGGTCAAGCTGACCCGGGGCGGCAAGGCCGCCCTCCGAAAGACCCCCCCGGCCGCCCGGGACTCCGTGCTCGCGGGGCTCGAGACCCTGCCGGACAAGAAGCTCAAGCGCCTCGCCGTCAGCCTCGCGCTGATCGTCCGGGTCCTGGAAGCCCACGCGAAAGGCCCCGTTCCCAAGCGCCGCCGCGGAAGGCCGCGCAAGGAGGAATCGGTGCCGAAAAAGCGGCGCGGCAGGAAACCGGCGTAATTTCGCTACCGCGCCTGGCAACGACCCGGTAAACGTCCCCAACGACGAGCTTCGTTTTCCCCTGCCGGGGGAAAACGGGCCGCAGAGGCCGGCCGTGGATAGAAAACCGCCGCTGGGTGCCGCACCCCGGGGAAAGGGGAAGACCTCTTTCCTGGTCTGGGCGCCGGCTGCAGAGAGAGTCGACCTGCACATCCTGCCCCCCAAGGGCCGTCGCGTCACGATGCAGAGGCGCGACGGAGGGTATCACGGCATCGAGGTCGAAGGGATCCGGCCGGGTGACCTGTACGTGTACCGCCTTGACGGGCTGATCGAGCGGCCCGACCCCGCCTCGCGATCCCAGCCCCTCGGCCCCTGCGGGCCCTCCGCAGTCGTCGATGACGTCGCGGCCCGGGAAAAGAGCCCCTGGCGCGGTCTCGAGCTGCGGGACACCATCCTCGCCGAACCCGTCGGAAGCGAGCTTTCCTTCGACGCGATCCGTTCCCGGATTGACCGGTTGAGCGCCCTCGGGTTCAACGCCCTCAGGGTCCCGTTGGCGGCCGGCAGGGGTTTCCCGTTCTCCGTGCCCCCATCACAGGGAGGGCCGGATGGTCTGAAACGGCTTGTCGAAGCCTGCCACCGGCGCGGTCTTGCCGTGTTGCTCGCCCTGGACCTGTTTGAAACCGGAATCGAAGGGGAGCCCCTCGTGTTCTTCGGGCCCTACTTCACCGGCCGCGATCGGTGCTTCAATCTCGGCGGCCCCCTCAGCGGCGAGGTCCGGCGATATTTCACGGAGTGCGTCCTTTCCCGGTTCCGGGAGACCGGCGTCGACGCTCTCGACATCGGCCCGGTGGACGGCCTCGCGGACCCCTCCCCCCTGACGCTCCTCGAAGAACTGTCCTGCGCTGTCCACGACGAGGCGAAACGGATCGGCCGGCCCCTGCACCTCGTTGCCCGAAGCGGGCAAAACGACCCGCGGTTGATCCGACGGCGGGAAGACGGCGGGATCGGGCTTGACGCGGTCTGGAACCCCGATTTCGAAGAGGCGCTGCACGCCCTGCTGCGAGGTGCCGCCGCGGGACCCGGCAGCGACTTCGGCAGGCTCGAACACGTCCGGAAAGCGTTTTTGGAAGGGTTCGTCTGCTCCGGCGGCTACTCCCCGACCCGACTGCGCAGGCACGGCCGCTCGTCGAGGGCCCTGCCCGGGGAGCGCTTCCTGGTCCGCGCACGCCCGGCGGCCGCGGGGGAGCGGCGTCACGGCCCCGACGGGGCAGACGCCTTTCTTTGCGCCTGCCTGCTGCTGTCCCCCTTCCTGCCGCTTCTGGCCGCGGATGGGGGCGGCCCTGCCGGCGGCGCCTGCTGCGCCGATCTGATCCGGCTGCGGAAGGAGTTGCGCGCCATGGGGCTTCTGGACAAGCAGTGCATGGGGGCCCTCGGATACGAGAGGCAGGAGGTCCTGCTCGTTCGGCACTGGAAGGACGATGCGGACCTCATCATCCTCTTCCACTTCGGCCGCCGGCCGGTCAGGATTTCCGTTCCCATCCCGGCAGGCACATGGGCCCTGCGTTTCGATTCGGCGGACAGGCGGTGGGACGGGCCTGGAAGCGCTCTCCCCGGACCGCTGCAGGGCGACGGCGGCGATGTCTCGCTCCCCCTCGCCCCCCTGTCCTGCGCGGTGTACCTGAGGCAGCGTGGTGAACGGACGGCAGTGAAGGACCCGTGAAGCCGTGAAATTCGGAAAAACCGGAAGCCTTCCGCCGGCCTTCAGCCCATCCAAGCTTCTCCACTTCCCAACTTTCCGAGTTCTCTCGTGGCGCGGGATGCGCCCCGGCCGCCGGCCTTTTAGACCTGGCCCCTGATCAGTTTGTAGAAGAGGATCACCGCGCCCACCGTCACGGCCGAGTCGGCCACGTTGAAGGCCGGCCAGTGGTAGGTGGAGATGTAGACGTCGAGGAAGTCGATCACCTCGCCGAGGCGGATGCGGTCGATCAGGTTGCCCACCGCGCCGCCCAGGATGAGCGACATGCCGTAGGTCAGCAGGATGTCCTCCGTCTTCATCTTCGCGATGTAGTAGACGATGAGGCCCGAGGCGAGGATCGAAACCCCGATGAGGAAGAGCGCCCGAACCGTCGGCGAGGCGTCGGCCAGGAAGCCGAAGGCCGCCCCCGGGTTCCGAACGTAGGTGATGTTGAAAAACCCCTGGACGACGGGGATGGACTCGTGCAGGGTCATGTGCGTGTCGATGTAGATCTTCGTGACCTGGTCGAGCACGACAATGACCAGCACCGTGATGACGAACAGCAGGTAATTTCGTTTCACGATCACCTCGAAAGGGAAGGCGAAAGGATGGATGCCCTTTCGCCCTTTCTTTCTGTTCCGCCTACCCCTCGTTCCGCAACCCTCGTCCCCCGAACCCGCTACTGCAGGTTCGCGAGACACCTCGGACAGATCTTCGGGTGTGCGGCGTCGCGCCCCAGCTCCTCGCTGAAGACCCAGCAGCGCTGGCACTTCTCGCCGCCGGCCTTCGCCACGGCGATCCGGAGACCCGGCATCTCGGCGCTCTCGAAGGCCTCCGGCAGCTCCCCGCCCCGCTGCACGCGCAGGACGGAGACGATGCAGAGCGCCCGCAGGTCTTCCTCGTGCTTCGCCAGCAGAGCGGCGAGCTTCTCCGGGCCGGCCACCGTGACGGCCGCATCGAGCGGGTGGCCGATGACCTTGCTTTTCCGGGCCGCCTCCATGGCCCGGGAGATCTCTCCCCGCACCGCGATCAGGGTCTTCCAGGTCTCGCCCAGCTTCTCGTCGGCCCAGGCCGCATCGGCCTCGGGGAACTGCGTCAGGTGCACGCTCTCGGCCTTGCCGGGCCACGCGGGCAGGCTGAGCCAGACCTCTTCGGCCGTGAAGCTCAGGATCGGGGCGAGCAGTCGGGTCATGGCCTCGAGGATGAGGAACATGGCGCTCTGGGCCGACCGCCGGCTCTTCGACGCCTTGCCGGCGGTGTAGAGACGGTCCTTGAGAACGTCGAGGTACAGGGCGCTGAGATCGACGGTGCAGAAGTTGTACAGCGTGGTGTAGACGATGTGGAACTGGAAGTTCTCGTAGGCCTTCCGGGTCCTCTCGATGACGGCCTGCAGGCGGTACAGGGCCCACCGGTCGATCTCCTCCATGTCGGCGTAAGCGACCCTGTCCTTCGTCGGGTCGAAATCGTAGAGGTTGCCCAGGATGAAGCGGCTCGTGTTGCGGATGCGTCGGTACGCCTCGACGAGCCGCTCCAGGATCTCGTCGGAGATCCGAATGTCGACGGTGTAGTCCTCGGCGGCCACCCACAGCCGCAGGATCTCGGCCCCGAACCGGTCGATGATGGGCTGGGGCTCGATGACGTTGCCCACGGACTTGGACATCTTCTTCCCCTCGCCGTCGACGACGAAGCCGTGGGTGAGCACCGTCCTGTAAGGGGCCCGGCCGCGGGTCCCCACGCACTCGAGCAGCGACGAGTGGAACCAGCCGCGGTGCTGGTCGCTGCCCTCGAGGTACATGTCGCAGGGGGAGCGGAGGTACTCCCTCGTCTCGAGGACGGCGGCGTGGCTCACCCCCGAGTCGAACCAGACGTCGAGGATGTTCGTCTCCTTGCGGAATGTCGTGCCCTTGCAGTTCGGGCAGGCCGAGCCGGCCGGCATCAGGTCCTTCGGCTCGCGCTCGAACCAGACGTCGGCGCCGTGCTCACGCATGAGCGAAACGACGTGATCGAGGATCTCCTTCGTGGCGACGACGGTGTCGCAGTCCTTGCAGTAGAACAGGATGATGGGCACGCCCCAGAGCCGCTGGCGCGAGATGCACCAGTCGGGCCGGTTCTCCACCATGCCGTAGATCCGGTCGCGGCCCCAGCCCGGGATCCACTGGACGCTGTTGATGCTCTCGAGGGCCTTCTTCCGCAGGCCGTTCTTCTCCATGGAGATGAACCACTGCTCGGTGGAGCGGAAGATGATGGGCTCCTTGCAGCGCCAGCAGTGGGGGTAGGAGTGCTCGATGTCGCCCACCCCCAGCAGCGCCCCCGCCTCGCGGAGCTTCTCGTTGACGGGGCCGTTGGCGTCGAAGACGAACTGGCCCGCGAAGAACGCCACGTCCTTCGTGAACCGGCCGTCCTCGTCGACGGGGGCGTAATTGTCGAGGCCGTACTCCATGCCGATCTCGTAGTCCTCGGCGCCGTGGCCCGGGGCGATGTGGACCAGGCCCGTTCCGGCGTCGAGCGTCACGAAGGGCGCCAGGATGAAGACGCTCTCCCGGTCGATGAGGGGGTGTTTCGCCTTGAGCCCCTCCATCCGCTCGCCGGGGAACTCGTCGAGGATCTCGTAGTCCTTGAACCCGAAGGCCTCCATGCAATAGTCCACGAGGTCTTTGGCCACGATGAGGACCTCGCCCGTCTGCCTGACCTTCACGGCGGCGTAGAGGAACTCCCGGTGGAAGGCGATGGCCAGGTTGGCCGGGATCGTCCAGGGGGTCGTCGTCCAGATGACGGCAAAGACCTTTTCGCCGGCGAGCTTCGGCCGCACCGCCGAGATGTCGGAGATCATCGGGAACTTGACGTAGATGGCCGGCGTCACGTGGTCGCCGTACTCCACCTCCGCCTCGGCCAGGGCCGTCTTGCAGGTGGCGCACCAGTAGACGGGCTTCTTGCCCTTGTAGACGTCTCCGGAGAGCATCAGCTTGGCGAACTCGGCCGCCGTGATCGCCTCGTACTCGTAGTGCATGGTGAGGTAGGGGTTGTCCCACTCGCCGAAGACCCCGAGCCGCTTGAACTCGCTGCGCTGGATGTCGACGAACCGCTCGGCGTACTTCCGGCAGTAGCGTCGCTTCTCGGCCTGCGTGAGGCTGCCCTTGCGGTCGCCCAGCTCCTTGTCGACCTGGTGCTCGATGGGCAGGCCGTGGCAGTCCCACCCCGGGACGTAGATGCTGTCGAAGCCCGCCATGTTCTTGGACTTGATGACGAGGTCCTTGATGATCTTGTTGAGGGCCGTGCCGAGGTGGATGTTGCCGTTGGCGTAGGGCGGACCGTCGTGCAGGATGTAGGTGGGCCGTCCCTTGGAGACCTCGCGGATCTTCTCGTAGATCCGGATCTGCTCCCACCACCGGAGCGTCTCGGGCTCTTTCCGGGAAAGGCTCGCCTTCATGGGGAAATCGGTCCTGGGCAGGTTGAGGGTCGACTTGTAGTCCATCATACCTCCATGGCATGGGTCTTAGGGACCGGGGCAGAAGACAAATAGAAGATTTCTCCTTCGCGCGTTGGCTTTACCGGTAACCTCTTGCTTTATGCCCTAAGCCTGCGTGTCGCATTTTAGTGCTGTGCACTTACCACATTGCTCGATGAGTTTCAAGGATGGATGACGGAATAAAAAAGGCCTCCCGCCGAAACGGGAGGCCTTTTTCACGCTTGGGGAGCCGGCGAACGGCCTTCGCTTACATATCCATTCCGCCGTACCCGCCGCCGGGCATGGGCGGCATGGGGGTCTCCTTCTTGGGCTTCTCGGCCACCATGCACTGCGTGGTCAGCATGAGCCCCGCCACGGAGGCGGCGTTCTGGAGGGCCGAGCGGGTGACCTTCGTCGGGTCGATGACGCCGGCCTTCACGAGGTCCTCGTACTCCTCGGTGGCGGCGTTGAACCCGAAGGGGCCCTTCTTCTCCTTGACCTTCTCCACCACGATGGAGCCCTCGCAGCCCGCATTGGCCGCGATCATCCGGAGGGGCTCCTCGAGGGCCTTCTTGACGATGTTGACGCCCACCTGCTGGTCGCCTTCGAGAACGAGCTTCTCGAGGACCGGCAGGCAGCGGATGTAGGCCACCCCGCCGCCGGGAACGATGCCTTCCTCGACGGCCGCGCGGGTCGCGTTCAGGGCGTCCTCCACGCGGGCCTTCTTTTCCTTCATCTCCGTCTCGGTGGCCGCACCCACGCGGATCAGGGCGACGCCGCCGACGAGCTTCGCGAGCCGCTCCTGGAGCTTCTCGCGGTCGTAGTCGGAGGTGGTCTCCTCGATCTGGGCGCGGATCTGCTTCACGCGGCCCTCGAGGTCGGCCCGGGAGCCGGCGCCGTCGATGATCGTCGTGTTGTCCTTGTCGATGGAGATCTTGCGGGCACGCCCGAGGTCCTGCAGCTGGGCGTTCTCGAGCTTCATGCCCATCTCCTCGGAGATGACCTTGCCGCCCGTGAGGATCGCGATGTCCTCGAGCATGGCCTTGCGGCGGTCACCGAACCCGGGGGCCTTCACGGCCGCCACCTGCAGGGTGCCGCGGATCTTGTTGACGACCAGCGTGGCCAGGGCCTCGCCCTCGATCTCCTCGGCGATGATGAGCAGGGGCTTGCCGCTGCGGGCCGCCGACTCGAGCACGGGCAGCAGGTCCTTCATGCCGCTGATCTTCTTGTCGTGGATCAGGATGTAGGCGTCGTCGAAGTTGACTTCCATCTTGTCGGGGTTGGTCACGAAGTAGGGGGAGACGTAGCCGCGGTCGAACTGCATGCCCTCGACCACCTCGAGCTCCGTCTGGAGGCCCTTGGCCTCCTCCACGGTGATGACGCCTTCCTTGCCGACCTTGCCCATCGCCTCGGCGATGATGTTGCCGATCGACTCGTCGTTGTTGGCCGAGATGGTGCCGACCTGGGCGATCTCCTTCTGGTCCTTCGTGGGCTTGGAGAGCTTCTTGAGTTCCTCGATCACCGCCTCGACGGCCTTGTCGATGCCGCGCTTGATGTCCATGGGGTTGCTGCCCGCCGCCACGGTCTTGGCGCCTTCACGGTAGATGGCCTGGGCCAGGATGGTGGCCGTCGTGGTGCCGTCACCGGCCACGTCGCTCGTGCGGCTCGCCACCTCGCGCACCATCTGGGCGCCCATGTTCTCGAACTTGTCCTCGAGCTCCACTTCCTTGGCCACCGTGACGCCGTCCTTGGTCACGACGGGGGCGCCGAAGCTCTTCTCGATGATGACGTTCCGGCCCTTGGGGCCCAGGGTTACCTTGACCGCATCGGCCAGCGCGTTGACGCCGTCGAGGATCGACTTTCTCGCGACCTCGTCATACTGCAGAATCTTTGCACCCATGTATAGGATCCTCCTTGTTTTTTTACTTTTTCTCGATGATTCCGAGCACGTCCTCTTCCCTCATGATGAGGTACTCGACGCCGTCGATCTTGACCTCGTTGCCCGCGTACTTGCTGAAGAGGATCCGGTCGCCCTGCTTGACGTCCATGGGGATGACCTTGCCGTCTTCGAGGAGCCTGCCCTTGCCCGCTGCCACGACCTCACCTTCGGTGGGCTTGTCCTTTGCGGTGTCGGGAATGATGATCCCCCCCTTGGTCTTCTCCTCTTCCGCAACGCGCCTCACGATAAGTCTGTCGTACAATGGCCTGATCTTCATCCTCAAACCTCCCTTTTTATTATTGAAATCTTTAAGGATTTTTTGCTGACCCTGTCGGTAGCGGATTTTTCGCGGGAAAATCACTGGTATGTTATGCATGGATAGCGGCGTGTCAAGGGCACCCGTGCAAAATTTCGAAAAAAAAAGAGCGGAAATCCCCGCCGATGCCCGCCTCAGCCCGTCACGGGTTTCGGTTCCGCGTGAACCCCTCAATATTCATTGATTTTTCGAATCCGCGCCGAACCGGACGGCCGAGTGGCCGAGCCAGAGAATCTTCTCCGGCATCCGGGTGTCTTCCTCGGCGGATCGGGATCTGTCGTCGCCCCGTCCCGGTTGAGAAGGGACCTGAGAGGCCGGCTACGACCGCGATCACTTCCAGTTCACGCAGACGAAATAGGAAAAGGCCGCGATGAGGGCCGACATGGGGATGGTCAGGACCCAGGCCCAGATGATGGTGCCGGCGACACCCCAGCGGACCGCCGTCAGGCGCTTCGTGGCCCCCACGCCGACGATCGCCCCGGCAATCGTGTGGGTCGTGCTGACGGGGATTCCGCCGATGGTGGCCCCGATGATGGACAGGGCCGCCGCCGTTTCTGCGCAGAACCCGCCCATGGGCGCGAGCTTCGTGATCTTCGTTCCCATCGTCTTCACGATCCTCCACCCGCCGGCCATGGTCCCCAGGGAAATGAACGCGTAGCTCGAGATAATCACCCAGAGAGGCACATGGAAGGAACCCGTGATGTACCCCGAGCTGAAGAGGACCATGGTGATGATTCCCATGGTCTTCTGGGCGTCGTTCATGCCGTGGCTGAGGCTGTAGATGGCCGCCGAGAAGAGCTGCAGCCTCCGGAAGATCTCGTCGGCCCTCCGGACACTCTTGTCGTGGCTGAGGTTCAGCACGACGATCATGATGAGAAACCCCAGGATCAAGCCGATCGTCGGGGAGATCACGATGAAAAGGGTCGTCTTGACGATCCCCCACCAGACGAGCACGTCGGTGCCGCCCTTCACCAGCCCCGCCCCGATCAGTCCCCCGATCAGGGCGTGCGAGGAACTGCTGGGGAGACCCAGCCACCAGGTGATCAGATTCCACGTGATCGCGCCGATGAGCGCCGAGAGAATGAGAAAATTGTCCACGATCTGGACGTTGATGATCCCGGTGCCCACGGTCTTGGCCACCTGGACGCCGACGAAAAAGACGGCCGCAAAATTGAAGAAGGCCGCCATGGCAACGGCCTGCTGCGGGGAGAGGACCCGGGTGGAGACCACCGTGGCGATCGAGTTGGCCGCATCGTGGAATCCGTTGATGAAGTCGAAGGCAAGCGCGGTGACGACGATGAAGATGACGAACAGAAGCGTGCTATCCATGCTTCAGGACAATGCCTTCGATGATGTTGGAGACATCCTCGCAGACGTCGATGGATTCCTCGATGCGCTCGAAGATCTCCTTCCACTTGATGAGCTCGAAGGGGTCCTTCTCGCGCTCGAAAAGGCGGGCCATGGCCGTGCGCAGAACGTAGTCCCCCTCGTTCTCCAGCGTGTTGATCTCGACGCAGCCCTCGAGGATCATCGTGAAGTTCTTCCTGTCCCGCAGGCCGTGAACGACGGCCTTGACCTTGGCGATGGCCTCCGTCAGGATCCGCATCAGGACGAAGAGCTCCTCGGCCGGCTTCTTGACCTTGTAGAGGTACATCCGCACCGCCGAGGCCTCGATCATGTCCAGAATGCTGTCCATCTTGTTGACGAGAGCATAGATGTCCTCGCGGTCCATGGGGGTCAGGAAGGTCTTGTGCATCCGCTCGTAGGCACGGTGCGTGATGTCGTCGGCCTCGTGCTCGATCTCCTTGAGTTTCGCGAGCTTGGACTCACTGGACTCATAGTGCTCGATGATGTCGACGAAGAGCTTCCCGCCCTCCTCGATCTTGCAGGCAAGCTCCTCGAAGAGGTCGTAGAACTTCTCGTCCTTCGGGACGAACTTCATGGCAGCCGCCTCCTTCGAGTTCGGAGCCCCTTGTAGCACAAAGAGACTGCCGCTTCAAGGCTCAATCGAAGGACGCCGGATCACGGGTATCGCCTCGATGTCGAAAGGGATTTTCGGCGGCGCGACGGGCGGTTCCACGCAGGGACGAAGCAACGCGGGAAGGGCGCCGCCCGGGAGGAAAGGTTCGGGGCGGGCGCGGCGGTGAAACGCCGCCGCTCGAAAACGGCGCGGGGCTGCGTATCCGTCAGCCCGCCGGATCCTTCGCAACGGGGAAATACAGGGAGACGGTCGTGCCGTGGCCGAGATGGCTCTCGATCTCGAGGCGTCCCCGATGGGCCGCCATGAGATGCTTGACGATGGAGAGACCCAGCCCTGTCCCGCCCAGCTCGCGGGAGCGCGTCTTGTCGACGCGGTAGAACCGCTCGCCCAGCCGCCCGATCTCATCCCGTGGAACGCCGATTCCCGTGTCCGAGATTCGAACGACCACTTCGCCCCCGGCAAAGGGCTCGGCTGCGAGGGTGACCTTCCCCCCCTCAGGGGTGAACTTGACGGCGTTGTCCAAGACGTTGAGCAGGATCTGGCTCAGGCGGTCGCGATCGGCCCGGATCGGGGACAATCCCTCGGGAATCTGCGTCGCGATGTCAATCCGCTTCCCGGCGGCCTTCAGCTGAATGACATTCAGGACGCTTTCGGCGATCCCCGAAAGGGAAACGCTCTCGAAGCAGAAGCGCATCTCCCCGAGTTCGATGTTCGAGATGGTGAGCAGGTCCTCCACGAGACGGTTGAGCCGCTCGGCGTGCCGCGCGATTGTGGTCAGGAATTTCTTCGCCGTATCCCGGTCCTCAATGGCCCCCTCCTGGAGGGTCTCGACGAACCCGAGGATGGCCGTCAGCGGCGTCTTGATCTCGTGGGTCACGTTGGCCACGAAATCGACCCGCATTCGCTCGAGTTTTTTCAGCCGCGTCACGTCGTGAAAGACGATCATGGTCTTGCCTTCGGCTGCGTCGATGCCCCGCACCGGCGTGATGCTCGCGTCGAGAACGAGGGGGTCTTCTTCCCCGAGCTCGATTTCCTGCGAAACGGGCATCCCGTGCGTGCGGTACTTGTCGAGGGCCTTCTGGAGGTCAAGGTTCCGGAAAGCCTCCAGGGGGGTTTTGCCGACGATGTCCCGGTATCGATTGCCGATCATGGTCCACAGCCCCTGGTTGACCGTCTCGATGCGTCCGCCGTGGTCCAATAGCAGGACGCCGTCGAGCGCGCTGGAGAAGGCCGCCTCGACCTTGGCCTTTTCCTCCTGGAGTGCCCCGATGCGCTTGCTGAGTTCCTCGACGATGAAGTTGATGTTTTCCGCCAGCACGCCGATCTCGTCCGAGGTACGAATCAGCAGTGTGCCCGGTGCTTCCCCCATGCGCAGCCTCTCCGTGAACTGCTCCATGTCGCGGATCGGGGTGGTCAGCCTCCTGGAAAAAACATAGGCCACGAGAATCGACGAGATGAGGACGATGACGAAGGACTGCAGCAGAATTCCCGTGAACTCGTCAACGCTCTTCTTCACATCCCCGAGCGAACGCGACAGCCGGATGTAACCCGCGATCTCCTGCCCCTTCTGGATCGGCAGGGCCACGTACATCATGTCTTCCTTCATCGAGCGGCTGTACCGAATCGCCGAGCCCTTGCCCCGGACGCGGGCCTCCTGGATTTCCGGGCGCTCCAGGTGGCTTCCGAGGGTCGCCGCGTCCCGGTCCGTCTCGGCGATGACCGTTCCTTCACGGTCGATGACGGTGACGCGGGCACGGGCGATCCGAGCAATCTCCTCCGCGCGGGGCTGGATCTCCTTCATCGGGTAGAGATCGACGATCCCGGCGTAGGCCATCAGCTCGTTCTCGACCTGCCTCTCCAGCTTGGCCTTGATCTGGTTTCCCGCAAGAAACCCCACGATGCCGATGGCCAGCACGGCGATGGCCAGGTACGTCGCGAAGATCTTGAAGAACAGCCGCCCCTTCATCCCTAATCCTTCCTCCTGAACGAACAAACATCCTCAGCCTCGTCTCCCGGCCACTGGTGGCGCACGTTGATTCCCGTCACCATGTAGACGACCATGTCGGCAATGCCCTTGGCGTGATCGGCGATCCGCTCCAGGTTCTTCGAGACCTGCATGATGAGCAGGGCCCGGTGGATGGTCCGGGCGTCCTCGAGCATGAACGTGAGCAGTTCCCGGAAGATCTGCTCGTTCAGGGTGTCGATCTCGGCGTCCATCCGCCGGATCCGGTTGGCCAGCTCGCACTCCTCCCGGATGAAGGCATCGAGGCTGCCTCGGATCATCTCACGGGCGATCTCGGCCATGCGCGGCAGGTCGATGTAAGGCTTGAGCTGGGGCACCTCGTTGAGGGCAAGCACCCGCTCTGCGATGTTCACGGCCATGTCGCCGATCCGCTCCAGGTGCCCGTTGATCTTGATGGCCGTCGTGATGAACCGCAGATCCCTGGCGATGGGCTGCCGCAGGGCCAGCAGGCGGATGCACTGCTCCTCGATCTCCGTGTCGAGCTTGTCGATCTCGGCATCCCCCTCGATGACCTGCCGGGCCAGGTCCGAGTTGCGGTTCAGAAGAGACGCCGTCACGTTCGCGATGGCCTTCTCCGTCAGCACCCCGCTGTACAGGAGGTTCTGCTTGATGTCCTGGAGCTCCCGCTCGTAGTGGGTGCTCGTCCTGCGCGTTTCATCCATACGGTACCCCCTGATCGTCGATTACCCGAATCGTCCCGTGATGTAGTCTTCGGTCTGCTTGATGTCCGGCCGCGTGAAGATTTTCTCCGTCGCGCTGTACTCGATGAGCCGGCCCAGGTAGAAAAACCCCGTCATGTCCGAGATGCGGGCAGCCTGCTGCATGTTGTGCGTGACGATGATGATCGTGTAGTCCTTCTTCAGATCCTGGATCAGCTCCTCGATCTTGGCCGTCGAAATGGGATCCAGGGCCGACGTGGGCTCGTCCATGAGGAGCACGTCGGGCTTCATGGCCAGCGCCCGGGCAATGCAGAGCCTCTGCTGCTGCCCGCCGGAGAGCATCATGGCCGACTGGCCCAGGATGTCCTTCACCTCGTCCCACAGGACGGCCTGCCGGAGGCTTTGCTCCACGAGCGCCTCGAGCTCCACCCGGTTGTCCAGGCCCGCCAGCCTCGGGCCATAGGTGATGTTGTTGTAGATCGATTTCGGGAACGGGTTCGGCTTCTGGAACACCATCCCGATGCGCCTGCGGATCTCGACGGGGTCCACGTCGGGGCCGTAGATGTTCTGCCCCTCGAAGAGAACCTCCCCCTCCACGCGGGTCCCGTCGATGAGGTCGTTCATTCGGTTGAGAAGCCTCAGCAGCGTCGACTTGCCGCACCCCGACGGCCCGATGAGCGCCGTCACGCGGCTCTTCTCGAAATCCATCGAGATGTCCGTGAGCGCCCTGAACTTCCCGTAGAAGAAATTGACGTCCTTCGCTTTTATTACACGATTGTCTTCCACGCTTACCACCTTTTTCTCTTCCGGATTGTGCTGCGGATGACGATGGCGATGAGATCGATCCCCAGGACAAGGCCCACGAGGACGAGGACCGTTCCGTACTGGATGGGCCGGGTGGCCTCGATGTGGGTCCCCGCCGTGGCGAGCACGTAGATGTGAAACGGCAGGGCCATCACCTCGTCGAAGATGGACGAGGGCAGCTTTGCCGTGTAGAAGGCCGCCGCCGTGAACATGACGGGCGCCGTCTCGCCGGCGGCCCGGCCGATGCCCAGGATCGAGCCCGTGAGAATGCCCGGCAGGGCATTGGGCAGGACGACCCGGCAGATCGTCTGCCACTTCGACACGCCTAGCGCGAGCGATGCCTCCCGGAACGTCTGGGGCACGGCCTTAAGGGCCTCCTCGGAGGCCCCGATGATCGTGGGCAGGATCAGGATCCCCAGGGTGAGGGACCCCGACAGGATGCAGGACCCGAACTGCAGGAAGACGACGAAGAGCCCCAGACCGAAGAGGCCGAAGACGATGGAGGGCACCCCGGCGAGGCAGTTCACCCCGATCCGGATGACCCGCACGACGGGGCCCTGCTTTGCGTATTCCGTGAGGTAGACGGCTGATGTGATCCCCAGGGGAAGGGCGATGAGGATCGCGCCCGCCGTCAGGTACAGCGTCCCCAGGATGGCGGGCATGATGCCGCCCTTCGTCATGGAGTCCGTCGGCGGAAGGGTCAGGAAATTCCAGCTGAGGATGCCCAGGCCGTTGAAGAGGATGTAGGCGAGCAGCCCCCCCAGGGCCGCCGTGATGACGAAGGCCGAGAGCCGCACGAGCCAGAAGAAGACCCCTTCCTTGAAATAGCGCCATCGCATGGAGGATTGAAGAGCCATAGATACCAGTTCAAATTAGTTCAATTGGTTCTGTCGGTTCGATTGGTTCAAAAACGGCTACCCGCGTTAAATGCCCTGCCCGTGCATTCCGTCTTCAATTCTGTCCCAAAACGAATAGAACTAATGGTACCAATGGAACGAATTGAACGTTGTCTAGAGGGTGCCCGATCCCGTTTCCCTGAACTTGTGAGACACGTAGTCGGCGACCAGGTTGAAGGCCAGCGTCAGCAGGAACAGCACGATGCCCGTAGCGAACAGGGCATGGTAGTGATCGCTGCGGAAGGGCGCCTCGCCCATCTCGGCGGCAATCGAGGCCGGCATGGGACGCACGGAGTCGAAGAGGCTTTCGGGGATCGCCGCCGCACCGCCCGCCACCATGAGGACCACCATGGTCTCCCCGATAGCCCGGGCCATCCCCAGGATGACGGCCGTGGAGATGCCGGAGAGGGCCGAGGGGACGATGACCCTGAGGATCGTCTCCGACTGGGTCGCACCCAGCGCGTAAGAGGCCTCCTTGAACTCCCGTGGCACCGCGTACAGGGCGTCCTCGGCGATGCTCGAAATCGTCGGGATCGCCATGAGCGCCAGCATCAGAGAGGCGTTCACGATGTTGAGGCCCGTGGGCAGATCGAACGTGTCCTGCAGCCAGGGGGCGAGCACGACCATGCCGAAGAAGCCCAGCACGACCGATGGGAGACCGGCCAGCAGTTCGATGACCGGCTTGGCGATCTCCTTGACCGGCGGGGGGGCGATCTCGGAGATGTAGATCGCCGAGAGCACCCCCAGCGGGACGGCGATCAGCGTGGAAAGAAAGGTCACGATGAAGGAGCCCACGATCAGCGGCCAGATGCCGAAAGCCGGGGGGTCGAAGGTGGGGTACCACTCGCTGCCCAGGAGGAAGTCCTTCACCGAAACGACGCGGAAGATGGGAACCCCCTCCCGGAACAGGAAGGTGACGATAAGGCCGAGGATCAGAATCGACACGCAGGCGAAAAGGAAGAACATGCGCTTGATGATGTGTTCCTTGAGCTTGCGAGTCATGAGCGTTCCCGGGAATGAAGGAAAACAGGGGCAATGATGCAGGAGTTCCTGCATCCCGCCCCTGTGAGAGTGTTGTGTTACAAGGCTGCCCTGTTTTCCACCACAGCGGATCGAGTGGCGGTCTTACTTGAGGGGGACGAAGCCTTCCTTCTTCACGATCTTCTGTCCCTCAGGCCCCTTCACAAAGCTGAGGTAACTGCCGGCGCTCCCCTTGGGCTCGCCGTCGGTGTACATGTAGAGAGGGCGGGAGATCGGGTAGATCCCCTTGAGGGCGTTTACGTCGTTGGCGACGATGCCGTTCACCGTGACGGCCTTGACGCTCTTATTCACGTACCCGATGCCGATATAACCGATGGCGTAGCGGTTCTTCGAGACCGCCTGGACGACGGCGCCGTTCGAGGCCTGGAGCTGCGCCCTGGGGCTCACCTTCTCCTTGTGGAGGACCTTCTCCTGCCAGGACTCGTAGGTGCCGGAGCTCGTATCGCGGGAGATGACGACGATCTGCATGTCCTTGCCACCCACATCCTTCCAGTTGCGGATCCTGCCCTGGTAGATGAGGGAGAGCTGCTCGATGGAGAGATCCTTCACGGGATTGCTGGGATGGACAATCGGGGTGAGGGCATCGATAGCCACCTTGTGTTCCACGGGGTTCACACCCTTGGATTTCGCCAGCTCGATTTCCTCCTTCTTCATTTCGCGCGACGACATGGCGATCTGGGTCGTCTTGTCAATGAGGGCCTTGATGCCGTTGCCGGAGCCGCCGCCGGAGATGGAGATGTTCACATTGGGGTTTTTCTTCATGTACGCCTCGGCCGTTGCCTGCCCAATGGGCAGAACTGTCGTCGATCCGTTCACGACGAGGCTCTCCGCCGCAAAGGCGGACGAACCGCCGATCAGGCTGAATGCCAGCATGCCAGCCAGTAAGATCTTCAGTATCCGGGTCATTCTTTTGTACCTCCTTGAATCTCGGTTTGACCGTTCGGCAACAATGTACGAGGGACTTGTTACAGTTTGATGACAATTCGATTACAGTTCGATGAAGATGACGAACGGCGCACCCGTCTCAGGGGCGGTCTTGATGACCCGAGGGCCCTGTTCAGTCTCTTCCGTTCAGGTGCTTCCGGATAACGGCCGCAATCTGTTTCCATGTGTCCCTGCCCGTGCTGACCTCGTCGATGAGCAGGTGGTGCGACAGTTCTTCCTTGCCGTCATGGCCTTTCTCGACCCGGTGAATCCGCCAGCGATCGAGGGCAAGTCGGTCAACGGCCTGCTGCAGCTTCGCCGCGGAGATGAACTCGTCCTTCTCATCGACGAAGACCGCTGTCGGAATGTTCAATCGTCGCCCGCCGTTACGTTCGAAATAGGCTACGGCCTCGAACACGGCCCGGTAAGCCGCCATCGGCGTGCCGTCGTTTGCCCGGTACGACACGGGCGCGAGGCTGTCGATGACGATGTTCGGAAAGGGCATCAGGGGCTTCAGCAGATAGCCCTTGGCCGTAATATTCAGCGCCGGTGAAAAGAGGATCATCCCGTCGAAGGCGACGACGGGATCCGCCAGCAGGAGATTGCAACCCAGAACGCCGCCCAGGGAATAGCCGATGAAGAAAAAGGGAACATTCCTGTCCGAGGCCCGCTGCTTCGCCCTGACGCACGCCCTGCGGACCTCATCCAACCACATGTCGTAGCTGACGTTCCGAAAGGACTCCAGCCTTGCCTCGTCCATGGGGAGATCCTGGTTCCAGGCGAAATTCCGGCCGTGCCCCTTCAGGGAAACATTCAGCACATCGAACCCCGCCCGGTTTAGCTCGTCGATGACGGATCCCATCCTCTCCGGCCGCAGGTTGAGGCCGTGGACCACGACGGCGACCCCCTTGAGCCTCGACATCCTGCCTTTGCGAAACCACTGGTAGATCCGTTCATCCTCGCCGGCAGCGGACCTCCATTCCGCCGGACTGTAGCGCGAGGGCCCGGTAAAGGAGACCGCCGTGACGTACAGGACCGGGCAGAGGAGCAGGAGGATGCAGGAGATGAGGATGCGCTTTGCCATGACGTAACGGATTCCATCGGCCCCGTGTCGCGGACTCAGGGTCGGTCCCCCATCTTTGACGTCACCGCCCGGGTGAAGAAAAACGCGAGCAGGATGGAAGGGATCGCGATGATGTAGAGGGTCAGGTAGAAGACCCGGTAGACGTGGTCGAGCGACTCGCCGACCCGGACGAGGGACCGGGCCAGGCGGATGTAGCCCGTGACCTTTCCGCCATCCTTCCGGGCCAGGGCCACGTAAAGCATACTCTCGCGGATCGTGTTGCTGAACCGGGAGGCCTTGCCGCTTCCCTCCTGAGAGGCCTGTCGGATTTCGGGGCGGTCGAGGTGGTTGTCCATCTTCGCGATGTCGGCGTCCGAGTCCGCCGTCACGCGGCCTGTTTCGTCCACGAGGGTCACGCGCACGCCGAGAGACGCCGCAATGTTTGTTATCTTTCCCGCCAGTCTTTCTTCCGGTAACAGGGCCATCGTTTTCGCCATGGAGAGCATTTCCTCCTCGATGCCCTTCGTCATGATCTCCGTGATCCGGGGAGTGAGAAAGAAATCAAGGACGGCCAGCGAGAGGATGATCAGGACCAGGTAGGACGCGAACACCTTCAGAAAGAGCAAGCGCTTCATAGGCACACTCCTGCCGTCTCGTTGACAGTACGTACCACATTAATCGGAAGCGCAGACTTTTTCAAATAGAAAAGACCGTTCCCTTCCTGCCGGTGTGCAAATCCACAGCCGAAAGCGGGCGGGTGCCCGGCGGCGACCTGTCACGAAACTTTAACGCCCCCGTCATCGTCCCGTAACATTGCGGGTCTATAGCTTACCCCGTCACGCATCTGCCGGGCCGCCCCGGACGATCGAATCCAAGCCGAACGAGGTTCCCCATGGTTCAAATCGAAGCGAGCGCCCTCGCACTGGGCTACGGCAAGCGTGTGGTTCTGCCGAACGTCAACCTCCGGATCCGCAAGGGCGAGTTCGTCAGCATCATCGGCCCCTCCGGTGCAGGCAAATCGACCCTGCTCATGTCGCTCAACGCCGGCGTCAGCATCTTCGGCGGAGAGCTTCACGTCCTGGGCGAGCCGGTTCACCGGATCTCCAACTCCGCCCTCAAGCAGCTCCGCTCCCGCATCGGGATCATCTTCCAGGGCTTCAACCTCGTCAAGCGCCTCACCGTCCTCGACAACATCGCCAGCGGCATGCTCTGCCGGATGTACCTCCTGCCGACGATGATCAAGTACTACTCGTCGCGGCAGTACGACCGGATCTGGGAATACATGCGCACCGTCGGCATCGAGGACGCGGCCCTGCAGCGCTGCGACCAGCTCTCGGGCGGCCAGATGCAGCGCGTGGCCATCGCCCGGGCCATGGCCCAGGAGCCCGAGATCATTCTGGCCGACGAGCCCATCTCGTCGCTCGACCCCGTGAGCGCCCGGCGGGTCATGGACACCCTCAAGGCGGTGAACGAGAAATACCGCATCACCGTCGTCTCCAACCTCCACCAGCTCGACTACGCCCGGGACTACTGCACGCGAATCCTCGGGATGCGCGCCGGCGAGATCGTCTTCGACGGCGCCCCGGCGGAGTTGACCGAAGAAGCCGTGCGCGAGATCTACAACGGCTCCGCCGAGGAGATGTGCGTGGAGGCAGCCGCGAGAGGCTTTGTGCGCCGGCCCTCCGTCCCCGAGATCGCCCTGAACGCCTGAACCGACGGCATAACAGGCGGCAGGGACAGAGCCTGAACAGTGAGGACCGGGTGCGACAGTCCCGGTGAAGAAGAGAATACGGAATCGTTACCGAAAGGAAAAGGAGGACCCCGTTGCCATGTTGAAGAGAATTGTCGCCATCGCGGCTGTTGCGGCCATTGCCCTGCTCTGCCTCGGCGGTTCAGCACTTGCCGCCCCGCCCGCCGACTGGCCGAAGAAGATCGTCTTCGGGATCATCCCGACGGACTCGTCGGCCAACATCACCGAGCGCTTCGACAACCTCGTCAAGTACCTCGAGAAGAGGCTCGGCGTGCCCGTCGAGGTCAAGGTCGCCACGGATTACGCCGGCGTCATCACGGGCATGCAGTTCAAGCACATCGACCTGGCCTATTTCGGGCCCAAGTCCTACGTCGAGGCCGCCAAGCGGGCGAATGCCGAGGCCTTTGTCATCGAGGTGTCCAAGGACGGCTCGAAAGGCTACTACGGCCTCATCATCACAAAGAAGGGCTCGGGCCTCAAGTCCGTGGCCGACCTGAAGGGCAAGGTATGGGCCTTCGTGGACCCGAACTCCACGAGCGGCACCCTCGTCCCCATGGTGCACTTCCTCAACGATCTGAAAATCGACCCCGAGACGTACTTCTCGAAGGTCATCTACTCGGGCAGCCACGAGGCCTCGATGATCTCGATCAAGACGGGAAAGATCGACGGCGCCTCGACCAACGACCTCGACATGGCCCGCGGCGAGGGCAAGCAGTGGAACTCCGAGAAGGATTTCGAGATCATCTGGAAGTCGCAGCTCATCCCCGGATCGCCCATGGCCTACCGCAAGGACCTGCCTGTTTCGCTGAAAAAGGCCCTGACCGACGCCTTCCTCGCCTACGACGACAAGGCGGGCCTCGAAATGCTGAAGATCAAGGGGTATGCCCCTGTGACGGACAAGACCTACGACGCCGTCCGCGACCTGATGGACGTCCAGAAGAGAATGAAGAAGGGTTCCTCGCTGTTTCAAGTGGGTAACCTGAAGTCCAGTTTGCCGCTGATGAGATAGATCATCGTGATGAAGTACTTCATGGAGCGGTAACCACGTGCTCTGGCCTTGGCGGCCTGGATCATG
>Ga0116148_1000691_pt1 | contig 40597 bp, 28 predicted proteins | sample AD_UKC055_MetaG_FD_89786 | JGI IMG/M metagenome (GOLD analysis project Ga0116148, IMG submission 89786) | Active sludge microbial communities of municipal wastewater-treating anaerobic digesters from USA - AD_UKC055_MetaG | ecosystem: Engineered > Bioreactor > Anaerobic > Digestate | place: USA...
CACCGACGACGTCGAGTGGATGCCCGAGACAGCCGACCCGCCGCCGGCGTTCGTCAAGCCGCCGCCCGCGCCGCCCCCGGCTGCCGCGCCCGCGTGCGCGAACTGGCCCTTCGACCCAGCCGAGGCGAAGCGCCGCCAGGATGCCGCCGGCCTGCCCAAGACCATCAAACTCGAACTCGCCAAGGGCCTGGAGATCGAATGCGTGCTCGTGCCGGCAGGCGAGTTCGTGATGGGCCGGTCGGCCGGCCCCGCCGACGAGGGCCCCGCCTTCCGAGCCCGCATCGACAAGCCGTTCTACATGGCCCGCTGCGAGATCACCAACGCGCAGTACCAGGCGCTGGCCGACGAGCGCCACGACAGCGGGTTCGTCTCGTGGTTCAGCATCGACTGGCGCGGGGAGGGGTATCCGCTGACGGCGGGCGCCCTTCCCGCCGTCCGCGTCTCACAGCAGGAGGCGACAGCGTTCTGCCGCCTGCTCGCCCGGCGCACCGGGCGAAAGGTGAGCCTGCCCACGGAAACGCAGTGGGAGTGGGCCTGCCGGGCGGGCTCAGCCGACGCGATGTGGTACGGCTCGACGGACGAGGACTTCGCCAAGCTGGAGAACCTGGCCGGTCGGGAGGTCCAGAAGCTGGCCTTCGGCGCCAAGCCGAAATGGTTCCTCCGCGACGACCGCTTCGACGACGCTACGTTGATCACCGCGCCGGTCGGCTCGAAGCAGCCCAACGCCTGGGGCCTGCACGACATGGCCGGCAACGTCAGCGAATGGACCGCCAGCCCCTACCGCCCGTACCCGTACGACACCGCCGCCGCCGCGGCGCCCGCGGAGGCGGAGTTCGTCGTCCGCGGCGGGTCATGGTGCTCGCGACCCCAAGACGCCACCTCCGCCACCCGCTGGAAATACCCCGCCTGGCGAAAGGTCCACAATGTGGGGTTCCGCGTGATCGTCGAACCGTAGGTCCAGGCCAACTACCGGACTTCCCAGCGGGCCCCGCGCCCGCGGCCGGTGAGGCGGAGTTGCCCGGTTTGTTTCAGTTCGCCCAGCACCTTCTTCACCAGTTGAACGCTGACGGACGGGAACTGGGCGGAGATGTCGCCAAGCGCGAACGGGCCCACCTGTTCCAGCACGGCCTTGCGCACCAGTTCCGTCTTGGCAGGCCCCGATTGAGCGGTCTGAACTTGCCGGGCTAGATCCCCATATGCCCGCCGCACCACGCTCAAGAAGTAGTTCCACCACGGCACCACAGGATTCTGCGATTCGTGCCAGCCGTGCGAGCACTCGCCCAGGATGTCGTAATACTCCTCCTTGCTTTCCTCCACCAGGCGTTCGAGGCTGACGTATCGAGCGACGTGGAGACCATGCTGGAGAAGCAGAAACGTTGTCAATAAGCGTGAGACTCTCCCGTTGCCGTCGCGGAAGGGGTGAATGCATAGGAAGTCCAGCACGAACGTCGCCACCGCCAGCAGGGGCGGGATGGCCGCCTCATCGCAGGCTTTCTGGTATTCGCGGCACAGGATCCCGACGGCCGCGGGCGTCTGCTTGGCCGACGTGGGCCGAAAGCGCACGACCGGCTCCCCACTGGGCAGGAACTCGACGATCTCGTTGTCTCGCGACTTCCATTGTCCGGCATCGCCGCTGCCGCCCTGGGCCAGCTTGTGAAGGTGCAGGATGAGTCTTGGCGTGGCCGGCAGGTCGGCCTTGCGGGTGAATATCCACTCCAGGGCCCTGCGGTAGCCGGCCAACTCCTCCTCGCAGCGGTTGCGGGGCCTGGCCTTACCCAGGGCCACCGGGGCCAGCCGTTCCTTGGGCACGGTCACCCCCTCGATACGGTTGGACGACTCGACGCTCTGGATAATCGCCTGTTCTCTGAGGCTGGCCATCACCTCCGGACGCTGGCGGAACCACAGGTCCTGCTTGCCCCTGGCCTCCATGCACTCACCCAGCAGCCAGCCCGTGGCAACAGGAATGGACGATGCCTTCAGCCGTTCAACACTCATGGAAGCCATGGCTAACCCTCTTGAGAGTAGCTTAATAATAGCCTATTTCGAGGAGAGTAGCCAATTCTTTTCTTTCGAGGATCAACGAGAGCGAGGACGCCAAATCGCTCCCTATCCGCTCTGTGTCCCTCTGTGGCCGCCGTTGCCTACCGGATCGACTTCTCCGGCAGGACGGTCTTGACGCCCTCGTCGAGGGGCATCTTGTCGCTCAGGACGCCGGTTTCTTTCATCAGGCGGGCGAGTTCCTGCTTGAGCTGCTCGACGCGTCCCGCGCAGGCGGGCTCGTCGATGAGGTTCTTCAACTCGTGCGGGTCGGCGGCCAGGTCGTACAGCTCGGCCTTGTGGCGGTCGGCCTTGCCGTCGCCGTGGGGGTAGTGGACGTACTTCCAGCCGTCGGTCCGCACGCCGCGGACGTTGGGCGTGTAGGGGAACTGCTTCTCGTAGTTGTACTCGTACATCCAGCTCGTGCGCCACTTGCCGCCCTTGCCGGCTGCGATCGACCGCCACGACTGCCCGTGGATGTTCTCCAGGGGCTTGGCGCCGCACAGGTCCAGCAGGCTGGGGGCCAGGTCGACGTTGAGGACCATCTGGTTGACGACGGTGGCCGGCTTGAACTGGCGCGGGTAGCGCACCAGCATGGGCACGCGGATGGACTCCTCGTGCATGGTCCGCTTGTCGGTCATGCCGTGCTCGCCGAGGAAGCTGCCGTTGTCGCCGGCGAAGACGATGATGGTGTCGTCGAGCACGCCGGCCTTCTCCAGGGCGGCGTAGATCCGGCCGACGCTGTCGTCGACGGACTTGATGGTGGCCGTGTAGCACCGCACGAAGCGGGCGAAGTCGGCCTCGGCCTGCTTGCTGCGGTCGGGGAACTTCTTGCGGTAGCCGTACAGCGGCCCGTAGATGCCGTGCCAGGTGTCCAGCCGCTGGCGGACCCACTCGGGCTTGCCCTCCAGGTGGAAGGCGGAGTCGGGGTAGGTGATCTTCACGTCGTCGAAGATCTTCTCGTACCTGGGCTCGGGCGTGAAGGGCGTGTGCGGGGCCTTGTGCCCGAGGATGAGGCAGAACGGCTGGCCCGCGGGCTGCTGGCCGATCCACTCGGCGGCCATGTCCGTCACGACGTGGGTGTAGTAGCCCTTCTTGAGTTCTCGCTTGCCGTTGACGTTGAAGGCGGTGTCGAAGTAGTCGCCCTGTCCCTTGTGGCTGGCCCAGTAGTCGAAGCCGGGGCGGGCCTCGTCGCTCTGCTCGCCCATGTGCCACTTGCCGATGTAGGCGGTCTTGTAGCCTTCGCCCTGGAGGCGGCGGGGAAAGCTGGCCAGGGAGGCGGGGTAGTCGGTGAAGTTGTTGATGATCCCGTGCGAGTGGGCGTACAGGCCGCTCAGGAACGACGCCCGGCTGGGCGAGCACAAGCTGGTGGTGACGAAGGCGTTGGCGAAGCGCACTCCCTCTGCCGCCAGGCGGTCGATGTTCGGCGTGCGGAGGAACGGATGGCCGGCGCAGCTCATGCAGTCCCATCGCTGGTCGTCGGTGAGGATGAACACGACGTTGGGGCGGCGCTGCCCAGCCGCCAGGCTGGAGGTGGGCGCCTGGGAGCCGGGGGTGCAGCCCAGGCCCGCGGCGGACAGGGCGGCGGCTGAGGCGGCCTGGAGAAAATCGCGGCGTTTCATCATGTGGTGTCCTTTCCGGCGCCCGGACAGACTGGGCGGCCGGTTCGATTATACTCATGGACCGCCGAAGGGAAAGCCCGCGGACGGCCTTGGGTGGGCTTGGGGGTCGCAAGCGGGCGGGGAAATCACCAGGCCACCGGAGATCGCGAGGACCACAAAGGCGGGCGTTGGGCGGATCAGAATCGCCCCCGTCGGGTTTTGCGCGTGACAATTGACATCCAGGGCCGTAAAATGAAGGACTTTGACGGCAGGGCCCTTAGGGTCCGGCCGCAGGAACGCATAGAACTTCCAGACGATATTCGCGAGGAACTGCATGGCTAAGTCAAGACGCCGCCGGAAAATTGGCTCGAAGAAGCGCCGCGAGCGCCGCAATCGCCGCAAGAAGCGCAGCTAGGCAAGAGCTTCTTTGCAGACTGGAACACCGCACAGACTCGCTGCCAGACGGCGGGGTCTGCGCGGTGTTCCTTGCGCGGAAGGCGCGGACCGGCCCGCGGCGGGCCAGTCGCGTTTCATCGCCCGGTCAACAGGCCGATGAGTTGATCGGCCCGCAGGGCCCAGGGGTTCAGCTCTCCGCGGACGCGGTCGCGGTGAATGCCGGCGTGGTTCATGAGCAGCCGCAGTTGGGCGCGCAGGCGGACCAGGTCGGCGAGCATGTCCGCCCGCCGCTCGCCCAACAGGTGGACTTCGTCCTTCCGCAGCCTGGACAGGGAGGCCCACAGGCGGCGGACGCCGTCGCGGGCCTGGCGCCGGCGGAGGCGCTGGACGTGGCGGGCCAGTTCGGACGGGGCAGGCTGGTCCAGCCAGCCCGTGCCCGCACAGACGCTGCATTCCACCCAGCCTGTCTCTCCGCAGGCGTTGCAGCGCCCGCCGGTGAGCAGCTCGTCCAGCTCGCAGCGGGTGCAGACCTCGCAGCCGTTGTGGCAGACGGGGCAGGGGCGGTTGGCCCAGGCCAGGGCGACCAGGCTCAGGGCGGACCGGGCGACCGTGCCGGGCCCGTCCTCGTCGCGGGCCGAGGGCAGGGGCAGGCCGCGCCGGCGGCAATACCGGATCTCCGACAGGCGATGGCGCAGCAGCACCTCCTCGCCCAGCGCCTCGGCCGTCACCGTCAACGCCTCGTCGACCGACAGGCCGTCCTCGCCCTGGCGCAGGGCGAGATAGCCCGCCGACACGCGGTCGACCGCGCTGTCTCGGGCGCCGGCCCGCAGATGGGCCATCGCCTGCGACACGTCGATCGCCCGCCGCCCGGCGCGCACGGCGGCGCCGCCGGTTCGTCCGGGCAATACGAGAGCGTCGTCGTGGTCGGTCTGCCATCCCATCCGGCCATTCCTTTGCCTGCCGCCCCTCGATCGGGGCGGTCTGGCGGACTTATCGGCAAAGGCGGGCGAAAGGCATGAGCCAATCACCAAGACCACGAAGACCGCTGAGACCACAAGGAAGAAAGAAGACAGAGACCACGAGAAGGGCCCTCTAAGTGACCCCTCTTCCTTCCTGGTGATCTTCGTGGTCCGGGTGACTAGAACGCCAACAGGTCAGCGAGATCTCTCCCGTCGGCGACCTCGCGGAGGAAGGCCAGGTGTTCGTGGAGGTCGCCCATCTCCTCGGGCACGTGGGCGTCGCTGCCCAGGGCGAGCTTGACGCCCCGCTCGATGCAGGTGCGGAAGAAGGCCGGGTCGTTCTGGTTGAGGTGGCAGTTGATCTCGGCGGCCACGTTCGACGCCGCCAGCAGATCGGCCAACTCGCCGTAGAGGTGCGTGGGGACGGTGCGCCGGAACCACGTGAAGACCCGCCACGGGTGGGCCAGGACGTGGACTCCGCACTCGATCAGCCTGCGGTTGACCCGCATGAACTCGGCGGCCATCTCGGCGTCGCTGTACTGGCTGTGGTCCTTGTTGAGGAAGTGGACGGCCCCGACGAGGATGTCCTGCCAACCGCGGTCGGCGTCGTCGAGGATGACGCGGTCGTCGGCGTCGAGTTCGACCTCCAGGCCGATTCGCGCGTAGCCGTCGCGCAGGGGCTGCACGGCCCGGCGGAAGTCGTCGATGCGGCGGTGGCGTCCGTCGCGCCAGAGGTGCGGCTGACGGACGTGCTGTCCGGTGTAGAACGCCTCCTTGGTCACGTAGAGCTGCGGGGAGTGCTCGACCAGGAACAGCCCGCCCAGTCCGAAGCTGCGGGCGCGGTCGATCTCGTCGGCGGCGGAGATGTCGCGTCCGCAGTAAGCGAACTCGGTGTGGGCGTGGCTGTCCACCAGCGGGGTCTCGCTCTCGAGGGCCAGGCGGCGGGTGCGGATGTCGACCTGGCGGCCCTGGATCTCGGCGAGGCTGTAGCAGAAGGGCGCCTCGCACAGGGCGGGCGCGGTGAAGTACGTCACGCCGTCGACCCGGGTCGGCTCTGTGCCTTTGTGGTAGTGCCCGCTGAGCGAGAGCAGCACGCCGGCGGCGGCGTAATCGCGCAGCACCTGCTCGCGGTTGGTGTGCATGTAGGGGTAGTCGTCGTCGATGGCCGGGCACACCGGGTTGTGCTGAAGGACGACGATGGGCCCCTCGCCGGCGGCGGCGAACTCGCCGAATCGCCGGCGATCTTCCTCCAGGCGGGTGCAGCGGTCGGCCCCGTCGTAGACGTCGGCGAACACGAAGAAGCGGAGTTGGCCGATCACCTGCGGGCCCGGGCGCTCGCCCAGCGCTCTGTAGACCTGCTCGGCCGGGCCGTCGTGGTTGCCGGTCACAAGCAGCAGGGGGACGTCGCCGCCGATGGCGGAGAGGTCCTCGGCCAGCTCGGCCAGACTCTGCTGCGTCCGGTCGGACGCGTCGCCGCGGTTGAGCAGATCGCCGAGAATGGCGACGGCGTCGAACCCGCCGCGTCGCCGGGCGTTGGCCAGGACGCGGCGGAGCAACTCGCGCCCCAGCAGACAGCGCCGCCTGGCCGGACCGACCGCATCGGCGGGCGTGGCGGCATAATGAACGTCACTGAGGATCAGCAGGCGGAAACTCAAGAGTCCACTCCTTACAGCCCAGCCTGGGCTGCTGACAAACCTCCATTTCTACCCTCCGGTCGGGCCGGACACAAGCGCGCAGTGCATAGACCGGCCTGGTCACTTCAGTGATCCGGGCAGCACTCCTCAAGCGTCTGCTGTGCAGCGGGTCGCGCCTGGACGGGATCGGCTGTCGGTCCCGCCGGCTGGCGGATCACCAATCGTCCGTCCTGAAGGTTTGGGCGGGCAGGCCGTCCTTGTTGAAGAGATTGGCCCAGGGGGAGTTGCGGTCCCACGCGTAGCGGACGGCGACTGGGGTGGGAACTTTCTCGCTGGAAACCACAACGCTCTCACCGTCAATCGTGGCGTCGGCCCAGACGAACTTCTTGTCGGCGCCGGCGATCAGGAAGCCTTGAAGCTTCTCGGCATGGGCGGCAACCAGACCGCCGCCCACGTGCGTGAAGCGGACGCGGACCTTGGCGCCGTCGATCTGGTGCGACTGATACAGCGGCCCGTAGTACTCGGTCTTCTTGCCGTAGACGAAGCCGGCGGCCACCCGGGCCGCGCGGGCCCCGTAACCGGACTTGTTGGTGGGGTGCACGCCCGGCCCGAGGTCGGTGGCGATAGCCATGGCGGTGTTGGGGTGCTTCATGATGCGGATGTGCAACTCGCGGGAGAAGCCGGCGTTGCTGGCGGGCGGGGCGGCCGGCAGCGGAACGAACTTGTCCCCCTTGCAGGTGACCGGGTCGGACGGGTCCATCGCACAGCCGCCGCCGCTGGGCTTCTGGATGTAGAGGAAGGGGAACTCGCCCTGGCCCCAGTCCTTCCGCCAGCCGGAGATCAGGGCGCCCATGAGCGCGTACTGGTCGATGCCGGTAACGGCGGTGCCGCTCTCGCCCTGATCCCACAACACGCCGCGGATCCCGAACGGGACCAGCGGGCGGATGTGGGCGTCGTACAGGTTGCCCATCCTGCCGCGGGTGCACTGGCCGGGGGCGGCCGGGGGCGAAGGTTTGCGGGGCTCGCGCTTGTTCTTGGCCTTGGGGTCCTTGGCCTTCTCGGCGCGGAAGGCCTCGACGGCCTTGGTCCACTGATCGAGCTGGCGCTGGTAGTCTTTCTGGGCCTTGTCTGCGTCGTAGGTCTTCAGGGCCTGGGCGATGGCCTGCTTGCAGGCGGGGTCCGCGTCGACGGCGGCCTGGCTGACCCAGTTGCCGGAGGGCGTACCGCCCACCGCGCCGAGCATCAGCCCGACGGGCACGTCCATGTCCTTGTGCAGGGGCAGGCCGAACGCCACCAGCAGCGCGGAGAAGCCGGGCAAGGTCTTGTCGGTGGCTTCCTGCCAGGTCTTGTAACCGACCTTCATCAGGCGGACCTTGGGGTAGGACGTCGAAACGAGCTTGGCCAGGACCTGGTCGTTCTTGGCGTACCCGCCGGCGGTCCCGGCCATGTTCGACTGCCCCGAGCCGACCCACACCTCGCCGACCAGGACGTCGTCGAGCTTGACGGTGTTGGCGCCGGCGACGGTGAGCGGATCGGGCCCGCCGGCCTGGAGCGGGTCCAGGCGGACCAGCCACTTGCCCTGGGCGTCGGCGACGGCCTCCTTGCTCTGCGTGCGGAAGGTGACGGTGATCTTCTCGCCCGGGGCGGCCGTTCCCCAGATCGGCACGTTCATGTCGCGCTGGAGGACCATGTGGCTGCTGATAACGGGCGGGAGTTGGACGTCGGCCGGCGTGGCGGCCGGCAGGGCCAGCAGGGCGGCGGCGAGCAGCAGGGCGATGCGTGTCATTGTGTTCTTCCTTCTTGTACGAGTGCGGTATCAAGTACAACGCAGCGAAGACTGGGAGCTTGTCTATCGCAGGTAGACGTACCAGGCGGTCCACGCGGCGGCGTGGAGGGCGACGATGGCGGCGAAGACGGCCATGTAGCTGAACTTGCGGCGCTTGTGGCGGAAGAGGGTCTGTCCGGCCAGGGCGCCGGGCCAGCCGCCCAACAGCTCGAACAGGTGGAGCGTCCGCTCGGGGATGCGTCGCCGGCGCTGGACGGCGCGGCGCTTGTCCAGGCCGTACGCGGCAAAGGTCACGAGGCTGACAGCGGCATAACCGCCGATGATCCACGGCCAGGGCATGCGGGCTCCTCAACGTCCGGGCGGGGCTGCCTTGTCGCCGAACACGTCGCGGACGGCCTGGAGGTACTTCAGGCCGGTGACCGTGTCGGGCTCGAGGTAGCTGCCCTCGGTCCACTCGTTCCAGCAGTTGATGTTGAAGACTCTCGGCCCGGCAGGGCGGGCCAGGAGGCGCCGCCGCGTCATCTCCAGGGCCTGCCGGAACCGTTCGGGCGTGTTGCCGGAGATCGTGTTGGTGAACGGATAGCCGAAGTTGCCGAACTCATCCTCCTGGCAGGCGCGGGGGCTGGAGTCCCAGCCCATGGTCACGTTGGGGAAGTAAGGCACGCTGAACGTGCGGTCGGCCTGGTTCCAGTAGCTCATGTAGGCGTCGCGGACCTGCTGATAGTCCGTCTCCAGTCTGGGCAGCGGCACGTGGTGGATCCACACGTACGACGTGACCGAGTCGAAGCCGAGGTCCTTGACCAGCTTGGCCGGATCAGCGGGCTTGCGCTCGCGGGGCAGGATCGCCCGCCCCCAGACGACGGCGTTGAGGTGCAGGCCGTCCAGCCCGCCCGCCTTTGCCTTCGCGCGGAAGCGGTCGAGGGCCTCGCGCGTGGCCTGCACGCTGCCGAAGCTCTCCAGCAGCGTGGTCAGGTCGTAGAACGAGAAGTACGGTCGGCCCTCGATCCGCCAGTACGAGGGATGCTTGAAGTACGAGGCGATCACATGGTCGCAGATCTTGTCGAAGGTCTGCGGCGTGACCTTGCCCGGGTAGAGCACCTGGGCCTTCGTGCCCCGCTTGTAGGGGTGGATTTCGAGCCAGTCGTGATTGGCCCACATGAAGGCGAACTTCAGCCGCGAGTTGTTGCCTGCCTTGAGAAAGCCGCGATCGATCGGGCGGTCGAGGAAGGGCCCGTCGTCGTAGTAGTACCAGTCGAAGATGAACGCGTCGATGCCGTGGTCGGCGGCGGCGGCGATCTTCTGCTCCATTACCTTCGGATCGCTCTCGTCGGAGTAGCCCCACAGCGGGACCTTGGGCTGGCGATGCCCGCCGAATCGCGGGCGGGCAGCCTTCACCAGCTCCCATTCGCTCCAGCCGGGCCCCTTGGCCTTGACGTTGCGCGGATCCCCCGGATGGTAGTTTCCGAAGTAATAGCAGGCGACGGTGATGCGCTCGTCGCGGCCGGTCGTGGCGGGGGCGGGCCGGGCGGACGGTTCGCCCAGCGACAGCGAGACGTTGTCCAGCCCGGGCACGCCTCGCTCTGCCCTGAAGGCGATGACGATCTCCGTGCCCGCGGGGACGTTGCGGGCGGTCAGCGAATGGGCCGGACCAGGCTCGAACGTCCCGCCGGCCAGTTCGAGCAGATCGGCGTCGAGGATGGACGCGTGCAGCGACACGCCCGGTCGCCAGGGCTGTGAGACTTCGAAGCGGAGCGTGACGTCGGCGGCCTTGTCGAGCTTCCCGACCTTCTGCCGCAGCAGGCCGAGGGTCGAGGGGTTGCAGACGGCCGACCCCGGGCCGGCCTTGGCGCGGACGGCATAGGCGCTGCCTTCGGAGCCGAGCCAGCCCTTGGGGCGTCCGGCGTACCAGGAGTCGGGTCCGAGCGTCATGCCGCCCAGATCGCTGAAGTCTCCGTTGACGACCTTCAACTCGGGCGATGCGGGCAGGGCTGCGAGGGACAGCACGCCCAGGCTCAGCAGTGCGATTCGGTTCATTGGCCTTTCCAGTCTTCCGCGTTCGACTCATCCGCCGGCTATTGACTGCCGGCTGCTACGTGCACAGTTCGACAACGAGCTTCTGAAGGGCGGCGGCGCTGTCGCCTCCGCTCTTGAGCGAGAGATCGGCGCGGATGAGCTTGCGGAAGTCGTCCTGAAGCTTGGGGATCGTCCGTCGCTGGATGAGCCCGGAAAAGACGTTCCGCAGGGCGTAGGGCACGCGGGCGGCGCCAAGGGCAGCCGGGAGGGGTTGTCCGGCGGCCACCTTGCCTTGCACGGCCATCACCTTTCGCAGGTGGTAGGCCAGGGAGCCGATAACCTTGAACTCGGCGCCGGCGCCGGAGTGGAAGAGGTCGTCGAGGGCCTTGAGGGCGTCCCGGACGTCGCCGGCGGCGATCGCGTTGGTCAGGGCGAAGTCCACCGGTTGGCTGGTCGGCGCGGTCAGGACGGCGACGTCCTGGGGCTCGATCGTGGGGCGGTCGGCGACGTAGAGGGAGAGTTTCTCCAATTCGTTGCTGAGCGAGGCCAGGTCTCGCCCGACGTAGGCAGCCAGCAGGTCCGCCGCTGCCGGGGATATCTTCTTTCCCCGTTTGGCGGCTGCCTTGGCCAGCCAGGCCTGAAGGTTGGCGTTCTCGGTCAGCGAGCAATGCTTGACCTGGCCGATCTGGTCGACCAGCTTGGCCAGGCGGGTGTTGGACTTCCAGGTGCGGACCTGGAGCACCAGCGAGGAGGTGGGATTGGGAGTCTGGAGGTAGTTCTCGAGCTTCTCTCGGTGGGACGAGACGAAGGAATCGGCGTCGCGGACCATGACGACCCGGCTGGGGGCCAGGAAGGGCAGCGTTCGCAGTTCGTCGAGCACGTCGGCCAGTTCGGCGTCGCCGTCGAAGGCGGTCATGCAGACCTGGGGGTCGGCATTGCCGAGGACGGCATGGATGATCTCCTGGCGGTAGGCGTCGAGCAGGAAGGCGTCATCGCCATGGAGGACGTAGACGGGCTTGAAGGCGTCCTGGCTCATGGCTTATCCGGTCGATGACGGCTGGCGGTTGGCCAGCAGCGCCTGAAAGATGGCCAAGGCCCGCCCGCGGCGGGGGGGGCGGAGGTAGTAGTAGACCTGTTTTCCGTCCCGCCGGGTGCCCACCAGGTCGCCGAGGCGCAACAGGCCCAGGTGGTGGGACACGGTCGGCTGGCAGAGGCGCAGGCGTACGGCCAGTTGCCCGACGTTCATCTCGCCCTGGCCCAGCAGCAGCAGGACCCTCAGGCGCGTCGGATCGCCCAGTATCCGCATCAGGCGGGCCAGCGTACGGGCCTGTTTAGCCGGTAGGGTCACGTAAGACCTTCCTCCCCGCAGAGCGCGCAAGAAGACTGCCGAACGATCGGCAGCATTGTTAGGCGCCGGGTGGACCTTGTTCCCGTGCGGCTGACCTGCCGCCACAGTACCACCTCCCCAGCGCACCAGGCGCGGGGAGACAGAAGACGTCCGTCCGGCTGCGGGCAGATAGGGCTCCGCCGCCGCCGGCCCGTCGGGCCGGCGGCGGCGGCGAGGACTACATCTGACGCTTGCGGTACTGCAGCCAGAAAATGATCAGGGCGACCAGAAGGCCCAGTGCCGGAAGCTGCCACCAATACAGCCAATCAATGCCCATAAACTCGGCCAGCATCGACATGCAGATTCTCCTTCTCGGTAAAAAGGCCCCAAACCGGTATCGAGGCCACGGACTAGTAGCGGCGACTGGACTTGAACCAGTGACCCAGGGCTTATGAGTCCCTTGCTCTACCAACTGAGCTACGCCACTGCACGCAGACCATACTATGCTACAGCTCAGTAGGTTTTTCAAGAACTTTTACACACTCGCGGCAACAAAGATCGAAAAAACAGTACAAGGCCCGGGCGGCAGAGTCAAGGGATCAATGCACACCCGTTGCTGCTTTTCCCTGTGCTCGATCCCTGGCCCGCAGCGCGTCGGGGTCACTTCTTCGGCTCGGCCTTGTCGCCCTTGGGCGGCTTCTTCGCCGCGGGCGCCTTCATCTTCTCCGTCTGCTCGGGCGTCAGCAGGGCGGCCACCTTCTGATCCAGGTCCTTCTTCAGGGCAGAGGCAGCCTTGGCGTCGGTGCTGGCGGAAAGCTGCTTGGCAGCCTCTGCGGCCAGGACCTTGGCCTTCTCTTTCTGTTGGTCAGTCAACTCGGCCTTGCTGTATCGCCGCAGCACCTGGCGATAGAGGTTGAACACGTCCCACTGGGTCTGCTGCTCGGGCGTGAGGACCGCGCGGACCTTGGCCTGGGCGTCGGCGGCGATCTTCTCCTGCTGGGCCTTCAACTCGGTCAACTGCTTCTGGATCTCCTTGGTCTTGTCCTTGTCCTTGGCGTCCCTGGCGGCCTTGAGGGCCTTGGCGAGTTCTTCGAGCTTGGCGGCGTTGGCCTTGGCCCATTCGGAGCGGGCGGTGTTGAGGGCCTCGACCGCTTTGGCGAACTCGGCCTTCTTCTCCTCCGAGAGCTTCAATTCCGAGGCGACAATGGCGTATTCGCCCCGCAGGGCGGACTTGTCCTTGGCCTGGCCCTTGGCCCGTTTGGGCTTGGCCGGGGCGTCCTGGGCCAACGCGAGCGACGCCAACAGCGACACAACCAGAGCAGCGCACAGTCCTTTCGATCGCAGCATACGTGTCTCTCCCGATGGGGCCGACGAAGATGCCGCCCCCGTGCCGGCCCGGACTTGCGTGGGCGGTCGGCCGGGCGGCCCGCCGGCCGCCTCGACCATGCGGGGCGGAATTATACCTTTGCGCGGGGGCGTGGGCAAGGCCAATCGCCCGTCCGGCGAGGGCGGCGCGATTTTCCTTTTCTCTCTTGCAAGAGCCGTCCCAGCATCTATAATCAGCGCTTGCTGAATTTCCGGCAGACCGTAGAGACGTGATGAAGGTCGAATCAACCGCGTCCAGGCCCAGCGTCTTCCGTGTGCCCTCCCGGCACGCGGTGGTGTTGTTGCTGACGGCCATTGCTGTGTGTCTGGTCCTCCAGGTGGGCCTGACGTTAGCGCCCGCGCGGGCCCAGGACACCGCGGGCGGCGGAACCGAAGGCGTCTTCGCCATCGCCGGGCAGGTCACGCCCGAGACGTACGGGCTGTACCTGGTCGACGTGCGTCGCGGTACGATTTGTCTCTATCAGTATCTGCCCAGCACGCGAAAACTGAAGCTGATGGCGGCGCGAACCTTCCTGTTCGACCGCCAGGTGGAGAACTACAACACCGAGCCGGACCCGCGAGAGATCAAGAAACTGGTGGCGGAACAGAAACCCCTCGGCGGCCCCCCCACCAGCCCTTAAACCCGTGCAGGAGTTTGGACGCATGGCCAAGAAGATGTATTACAACGAGGCGGAGACGGCCCAGAAACTCGGCATCCCGGTCGCCGATCTGGGCAAGCTGGTGCGCGACGACAAGCTGCGGGTCTTCCAGGACGGCTCGCGAAAAATGTACAAGGTCGACGAGGTCGACAAGCTGGCCGGCGACACCGGGGGCGGGGAGTTCGACGCGGAGATCGCCCTCCAGCCGGCCGAGCAGTCCAGCCTTGGCGCCATCACCCTGGGCGACAGCGACGACACCATCGCCTCCAGCAAGGAGGACACGGTGATCACGGCCGACGGCATCAGCATCTTCGACGAGGAAGACCTCGAGATCGAAGCGGCCGACCCGATGGCCAAGACGCAGATCGCCCCCAGCCTGGATGACCAGGTGGCGCTGGAAGGCGTGGGCAGCGGTTCGGGCCTGCTGGACCTCACCCGCGAGAGCGACGACACGTCGCTGGGCGCCGAGGTGCTGGACCACATCGACGACGTCGAGGGCGCGGTCGGCTCGGGGATCTCCAGCGAGGGCGCTATCGAGGAAATCGCCACCGTTCAGGCGGAAGAGCCCGTCCAGGTGATCGAGGTCCCCGTCGGCGCGGTCGAGGAGATGGACGCCTCCAGCGGCCTGTTCGGCGGCTTCCTCATCGGCGCCATGATCGTCATGGTCGTCATCAGCGCGGTGATCTTCTCGGTCATGCTGGGCCAGTCGCCCGCCTATCTCGAAGAACTCCGCAAGAACATGGTCCTGGTGCTCATCAGCGCCGTGCTGGTCACCGTGATGGCCGGCGTGCTGGGCATGTTCATCGGCAAGAGCATGGGCGCTCGCACTCGCTGAGCCCCACCCTCGCAGAATGGAATCGTCTCGCCCCTCGGGGGCAGGCCCGACGGAGCGGGCCGCAAAAAGGAAAGGATCGCGTTATGAAACGAGTGCTGGTTGTCATGGGCGGCGCGCTGTTGGCTTCGCTGCTGGCTACCGGTGGCTGCGTGCCCAAGTCGGAGCTGGACAAGGCCCTGGCCCTCAACAAGGCCGCCCAGACCGAACTGGAAAAGACCCAGGCCGCCCTGCGGGAACTGCGGGCCCAGAACCAAACCCTGCTGGACCAGGTCGCCGCTTATCAGCAGCAACTTGCGGCCAAGGACCAGCAACTGGCCAACCTGGAAGCCGCCTACGCCGCCCTCAAGAAGAGCTTCGATGAACTGGCCGCCAAGTCCAAGGCCCCGCCTCAGATCATCGAGGTGCCCGGGGTGGCCCTGCCGGCGGAACTGGACGAACTGCTCCAGCAACTCGCCCGCGACAACCCCAACCTCCTGGAATACGACCGGCGACTGGGCATGGTGAAGTTCAAGTCCGATCTCACCTTCGCACCCGGCAGCGACAACGTCACCGGGCCCGCCCAGGGCGCCCTGGAAAAGTTCGCCCAGATCATGAACTCGCCCGCGGCCACGAAGTTCAACGTCTACGTCGCCGGGCACACCGACGACATCCCCATCGGCAAGCCCGAGACCAGGATGCGCCATCCCAACAACTGGTACCTCTCGGTCCACCGCGCGGTCGCCGTTCTCAAGGTGCTCAAGCAGGCCGGCGTGAGCGACCCGCGAATGGCCGCCATGGGCTTCGGCGAATGGCACCCCATCGCACCCAACGCGCCGGGCAACAAGGGCAACGCCCTCAACCGCCGCGTCGAGATCTGGGTGGTCCCGCCGGATCGTTTCCTCACGCCGGCTGTATCGTCCGTCGTGCCTGAGGCGGAGGTCGCCCCCGCGCCGCCGGCCGCCCCGGCCATGCCTGATGTCCCGGCCGCTCCAGCCGCACCGGTGGCCCCGGCCCCGGTCGTGCCGACCCCGCCTCCGCCGCCGGCTCCGTAACAGCGGTCCACGCAGCCAAGAAACAACAGGACCCAAGGGACGAGTGTCCCCTGGATCCTTTCTTTGCCTACCCGGAGGTTATGCGGCCGAATGTCTTGGCTTCTGATTCGCCTCCTGCGGTTTCTTGACCGCCTCTGCAATTCTGGCCATGCATCTTCTGGGATTCTTCTTGAGTTCGCACTCCCAAATTCGGATTACCTTCCATCCTTCTTTCCGCAATGCGCGCGTGACCTTTCGGTCTCGCGCCTGGTTTCCTGCGATCTTGTCCCGCCACGCCTTGGCATTGGTCTTTGGGTCCAAACACTTCCCGCAGTCGTGGCCGTGCCAGAAGCATCCATCAACGAAGACCGCGACCCTGGCTGACCGCCACACGAAGTCGGGCTTGCCAGGAAGAGGGAGATGTCTCCGCCATCCCTTTAAGCCCGCCTCACGGAGCAGAGAGACAAGGCACCTTTCGGTCGTTTTGTTTCCCGTGCTGCGAACAAGGGACATGAGTTCGCTACGGCGGAGCCGCCCGAACGTCGTCTGCTCCCGTTGCGCGTTTCCGGGCCACCGGCTCATCTTCGGGTCGTTTCTCGTGCTCGGTGTTCACGAATGGCCGACAGTACTCTTCTGCCAGCCACTTTCGCGTACAACGGGGGCACGGCGTTTCCTATCAGCTCGCACACCGCATCCATGTGATCTGTTATGAATCGGTAGTCTTCAGGAAACGTCTGGAGAATCGCTGCCTCTCGCACCGAAATGGTGTATCGCCGTCTATCCGGGTGACCGAATCTGCCCTTGCAGGGAGTCGTGCATCCGCCGGTAATCGTTGGGGCGGGCTCATCCCACGCCATCCTCCCGTAGACGTTGGTAAACCCGTCATATCCGTTACGATGGCACTCCGGCCGCAGCGAATCGTCCACCTTCAACCACGTCTTCCCGGGTTCGGCAGCGCGCAGGCGGTTCTTTGTCCTTTGCAGGAGGTCTCGGACGACATGCCAGTTGTACGTTTGCGGGCTGCCGTTTCGGAGAGCGGTCTTCAAGGTGGCAGGGGCTTTCATGTGCCCGATGGTTTCTCCTACCGTAACCCATGGTTGTAGAGAGGATTCTCTTGTTGGAACTCGGGCATGGGTGGGCTGGGGGAACGAAATGGCACATCCGCGACCAGACAGCAAGACCAAGCGTCGCCGAGACTGCGGGACCCCAAAATTAGCCATTTGCTCCACGCGCCAGCAGTTCTCGACATGATAGCCTGCCCGCTCCAGAGTCTGCAAGAACTCATGGAATATCTGCCTTCCCCGGTCCACGAGGCCCGGGACGTTCTCCATCATGATCGCTTCTGGCTGCAACTCTTCAATAAGCCCGGCCATAACAAGGAGAAGCTTGTTTCGGGGATCATCTTTCTTGTTCTTCGCCGTCAGTGAGCAGAACCCTTGGCACGGAGCACATCCGGCTAAGAGAGCAATGCTCTTTCTTCCCACGGCTCCCTGGATCTCCTCGGCGGTTACCTCCCGAATGTCCTTCTCAAAGAGGGTGGTGCGGCGATTGTTCCACCGATACGTCTTGCCCGCGATGGGATCAACCTCCACGGCTGCTGCCACGTGGAATCCCGCGTCGCGGAGACCGCGCGTCAAGCCGCCGCACCCGGCAAAGAGGTCTACAGCGATAGGCTTCTCGTTGTCCACTCTCTGGCCTTCTTCTTCGGATTCGGAGTGCTGCTTTGGGATTCTAGTGCCGACACCATCAAGAGCAATGGGCATTTGCGGATGCTCAAGGCTCGCTCTCTTTCGCCCGTTTCTGGAGAATCTGTCGAAACTGATTGTGGCTTTGCTTCGCCCGTTCAACAAGGTCATCCCATGTCGTAAAGAAAACCCACCCGCTGTTTGCAAAGGACTCTTTGATGCTCTGCGCGTCGTCGTGTAAGTCCGCTGCGATCAGGTGGCTCTGTACGTGCGTGTACTTGATCGCCTTAGGATCCGTGAGGTCAGCGAAACGTTTGACCACGTACTTTCGATACTTGTCCGCCTGATTGATGTCCTTGACTGTGGCGATGTGCTTTCCTCGTTTAATTTCAACTATGTGCAATGTACCTCCTACGGCCACGCAAAAGAAGTCAGCACGGTCGTCGTCTCCCTTGGCCTTTTTTCTCCCCTTGCTTGTCTTGAACTGGTTTCTAATCCAGGTCTCGACCCGCGCTTCAGCTTTGTTGAGCATCCAGGTTGGATCGATTAACCAAGGGTTCTTCTCAAGGTGCTTAGAAATGACGCCTCGTTCCTTGGCGTTCTGGCGATGCATTTTTTCCAGTGTCTCGATAGCGGCCAAGTTGCTGTCGATAATCTGGAGGAGCGTTACCGCAGTTCGCACCTCCATTTTTGAAAGCAGGTCGTCGAGTTGATGAAGGTCCCCGATGTCGGTTTCCCGCAGTTTCTGAAGGATGCTGCGGAGCGTGGCGTTTTCGAGAGCGTCGAGGAACCAGGAGAGAATGTCCTGGAATTCCGCCGTCTCCATCTCAACGGATTTGAACTTGTCCACGAATTGCAGGGCAACCCCTTTATACGCCGGGGCAAGGTTTTGAATCCGCGTCTGGATTTCCGAGCTAACCTCCTTGATGTGCTTCTCGCGGAGTGACGCTCTGAATTTGGCCCATTCGGATAGGCATCTTCTGAGCAGCTTCTGCCCCCATTCCTTAAGAGCCATACCCTCCGGGCTTTCCCACGCAATGGAGTCTCTCGGTGTGGCAATGTGGTCGGGAGAATCAACTCCGGCGTCCAGCCATTCGGCCTTCACCATGCCCACCATGTATCGAAGCCCGTGCTGCCCCGTAACCCCGCCGCTTATTTCAAAGAAGGTCTCCTCCTGTGAAATCTTGCCCCGGGTGTAGATGAGGATTCCGCTCAATTCGCCTTCGTTTTGCTTGCGGGGGTGCTCTGTAAAGCCGAGCCAGTAGCTGACTTGCCCGCAACCCGTAACCTGGTCGCTTCCCCAGCCCCTCTTTGGCTCGCGCCACTGCAGCGAAATGCTCTCTTCGCGCAAATCCTCTCCGTTTATGCGGACGCGAAACTTCGAGCCGATAAGCAGGAAACGCTGGGCCATGCTGTGGTGGAAACTGTTCGCGTTTCGCGCTTTGCGCTCATGCAGGTGGCGCAGAACCACTGTAGTGCCCTTGGTCGTTCTCGCTTCCTCGGGAGCCTTACTGATTGGCCCCGCGTAGACTACATCAACCGGGACCGGCCCCCGCTCAACTTTCGTCAGATCAGACAGGTCGAGCTTGAACCAGATAAGCACCTGTTCCTTCAGGCTGGAGTCCTTGCCCTTGTGCACGGTCTGCACTTCGAGGGTGTCCGCGATTCCAAACCCCGCGAGTTTACCGACTCCCTTTCGTCCTTGTAGTCGCCGCCCACCGGGCGACTTATCGGTCTTCTCTGCCTTTCGTCGGTCACGCCCAACGTTCAGATAGGCGTCACGCACCATATCCCAGGTCATACCGTTCCCGTTGTCGGATACGGTTATGATCTGCTTTTCGTTATCTGGCTCCCACGCTTCGTCCAGCGGGAGGCTTACCTCGACCTCCGTGGCGTCCGCGTCCCAGGCGTTGGAAATCAACTCTGCGATTGCAGGAACGGGCCGGCCGGCATACATCTGCACGCCGAGGTGTTTGACGATGTTCCCCGCGACAGTCAGCACAAGCTCTTTTGGCTTGCGACCCGGCAAGAGAATCGTCTGGTCTTTGTTCGTTGTCTGGCTTCGCCTACGCGCCATGAATTCTCACCTTCGCCCGCCCCCGTACATGGTAATGGGCAACATCCTACTAGTTATTCCATAGAACCTGGGCTGTCCATTGCGCGGTGCCCTTACCACCGCGTGTATTCTACAGGCACGCGGGGGCAGGGTCCAGCCTTCCTTGACGGTTCCGTCCGTGGACCGCGAATCCCACTTCGCAGTCCCCCCGAGCCCCCGACCTCGCCCCCTCAGCAAGGCGCATCATGTCGCTCTCACCGGGCGAGGGACTCCAAGTCTCTCAGGAGAGCTTGTCCTGTGTCTTGCTAACGCCTGCAGTTGGTAAGTGGGCAGTCAGTCTCTATCTCCCAGGCGTTGGATGACCCAGTCGGCGATCGTCTCCGAGGCGGGGCGGTAGAGGGCTGCGGCGGCCTGGCTCATGGCGGCCAGGCGCTGCGGATCGCCCACCAATTCCAGCGTTTGCTGAATGGTCTCCTGCACGCTGGGGGCGACCACGCCCGCGCCGGCGGCGGCGAAGTACTGCGCGTTGCCCTTCTCCTGCCCGGGCACGGGCTTGAGAAAGACCATGGGCTTTCCGCGGGCGGCGCACTCGGCGATGGTGGACCCGCCCGCCTTGGTAATCATCAGGCTCGACGCCTCCACCAATTCGTGCAGGCGGTCGGTGAAGGCGACAGGCCGGAGGCGATCGCCCGGCAGGCGCAGGCCCGCGAGTTGCCCCAGCAGCTTCTTGTTCCGCCCGCCCAGCACCACCACGCAGAGGTCCTCGCGGGCGCGGGCGAGTTGGTCGGCGATCCGCACCACCGGCCCGCACACGAAGTCCGTCCCGCCCGATAGCAGCACGATCGGGCGGTCGGCCGGCAGGTCCCACTCGGCCAGCACCCGCGAGCGGTCCAGTTCCGCTCGCCACTTGGCCTGCACCGGCATGCCGCTGACGACGATCCGCTCGCGCTCGACGCCCCACCGCGCCACCCGGTCGACGTCCAGGTCGGCCGACAGGAACCACCGCTCGACGTTGCGGCTGTGCCAGTAGCGGTGGATCACGTTGTCGGTCACGACCACCGCCTGCGGGCAGTCCAGCAGGCCGAGGTCCTTCATGCGGGCCACCATCGGGGCGACCAGGAAATGCGTGTGGAGGATCAGGTCGTAGCGCCCCGCCAGGATGTGCTCGCTCATGCGGCGCATGGCGAGGCGCTCGGTCCACAGCCGCCTGCGCTCGGCCAGCGACCGGCGGGGGCCGTCCGGGTGGTCGGTCATGCGGAAGCCCAGCCCATATAGCCACGGCAGGCGGCTGACCATGAGGGCGTAGCCTCCCGCGTACCACGCGCGGAAGCACCGTCCGGCGAAGTTCAGCGCGTCGACGTGCTCGACCTCGAGGTGCGGCGCGTATTCCCGCAGCCGCTCGACCACTGCCCGTGCCGCCTGGTTATGCCCCGCGCCCACCGAGGCCGAGACCACCAGCACGCGGCCGCCCTGTCTGTCTGGCTCCATGCGGGGTATCAAACCCGAACCCGCCCGCAAAAGCAACCCCGCCGGCGTCGCCGCCATCCGCGTCTACACGCCGCCGGTGGGGTGACGCGACGCGGGCATCAGGCGTCTCTTACGCAGCCCTGGTCCTGCGGCGGGCCTTGCGCCGGGCGAACAGGCCCACGCCGCCCGCGGCCAGGATCGCCATTGTGGTCGGCTCGGGCACGCCGGCGTCCGTCGCGCCGGCCTGCGAGTAGATCCGCGCCCCGCTGACCTCCACGATCAGGTCCTGGTAATCCGCGTCGCCGCCCAACGGGAGGTCCTCCCAGGCCAGGACGTAGTGGCCGGCCGACGGGCCCAGGGTGATCTCGAAGGTCCGCAGGTGGTCGGTGGCGTCGTAGTTGTCATCGACGGCCGAACTCCACCGCGGCGCGCCGCTGGGATCCAGCGCGAAGCGGAACTGCTCGCCGGTAGTAGAGGCGTTGGCCCATGCGTACGGCCGGTTCAGGTAGCCGTCGCCCTCGGCGGTGAACAGCGAGCGGAACGTGTCGCCTTCCTCGCCGCAGAGATAGCCGAAGGTCTGGTCGTAGCCCGCCCACTTGCCCTTGGCCCGGGCAAAGACCGTGCCGGTATTGGTCCAGAGATCATCCGTCCCCGATTGGACCTCGATGAGGTTCTCCCAGCCGTACAGGGAGTCCAGAATTCCGCCGCTGCCGGTGAGAACCGGTTCGGCTTGGGTGGGGGAGGCGAAAGCACAAAGCGCCGTCAGCGAAAGGAGCAACGTTGTGGTTCGGAATGTCATGGCGGGTTCCTCGTTTGGATGTCCAGGGGGCCTGTCCACGGCAAGCGCCGCAGCCGGCCTCTGTGCCGTCGAGGGGAACCTACGATTCGATCCGCCCCCGGGCAAACCCGCACCCCGCAACAACCCCACGACAATCTCCCCGGACTATTTCACTCCCACGGCACGCGGATCAGCCAGAGCTTGAATTGTCATCCCGCTCTCTCGCCCCCCGACTTCAGGATAGTGCGAGGCCGGGCACGCGCCTACTACAATCGGGGGTCATCTTTATAGCGCCGCAGGCCCGGGCGGGGGCTTCAATTGTCAATTTTCAATGGTCAATAGACAGTCCTCACGCGTTTGTTCTTTGAAACAGCGAGGTGAAGGCATGAAGAGCAATCGGCGAGAGTTTCTGGTCCTGTCGGCCGCGGCGATCGCGGCGGCCGGGGCGCGGGCGGCCGACGCGCCCGCGACCGGCGAGCGGGAAAAGGACCGGCCGGCCCGCGAGCGGGCGGACCGTCCCAACATCGTGATCCTCCTGACCGACCAGCAGCACGCGGGCATGTTGAGCTGCGCGGGCAACCGAAACCTGAAGACGCCGAACATGGACTCGCTGGCGGCCTCGGGCACGCGGTTCGAGCGGGCCTACTGCGGCAACCCGGTGTGCCTGCCCTCGCGGTTCAGCATGCTCACCGGCCTGCTGCCCAGCGTGAACGGCATCGAGCACAACGGGAACGCCCGGCCGGTTCCGGACGAGATCCTCCAGTCGAGCCTGGGGCGGGTGTTTCGCCGGGCGGGCTACCGCACGGTCTACGGGGGCAAGACGCACCTTCCTCCGCCGCAGCGCGCGGCGACGACGACCGGCGCCGCTAAGGGCGCCCGCGGCCGCGGTGCCGGCGGGATGGACGGCTACGGCTTCGACGAGGTCCTCTCACGCGATCAGCGCGAGCCTCTGGCCCGCGCCGCCGCCGACTTCCTACGCCGCCCGCAGGACCGCCCGTTCCTGATGGTCGTCTCGCTGATCAACCCGCACGACATCTGCTTCATGGCCATCCACGACCACGCCCTCCGCGAGCGGGCCGACCGCGAGAGCTACTACCGCACCTTCGCCTCCAACGTGCTGGTCAACAAGGGAACCAGCGCCAAGCCGGCCGGCGGGCCGCAGGCCTTCGCCCCCGGCGAGATGGAGAAGTTCATCCGCGAGCAGTGCCCGCCGCTGCCGGCGAACTACGACATCCCCCCCGGCGAACCCGAGGGCCTGGAAACGCTCGACTGGCGCCCGTTCCGCCCCTACGTCCGCAAGAACTGGACCGAGCAGCAGTGGCGGCTGCACCGCTGGGCCTATGCCAGACTGACCGAGCGGGTGGATTCCGAGATCGGCCTGGTGCTGGCCGGCCTGCGCGAGGGCGGGCGCGAGCGAGACACGCTGGTGGTGCTGGTCAGCGATCACGGCGACATGGACTCCGCCCACCGCCTGGAGCACAAGTCGGTGCTCTACGAAGAGGCGACGCGCGTGCCGCTGGTGCTGAGCCTCAAGGGCGTCACGTTCGCCGGCGCGGTCGACCGCGAGCATCTGGCCTCGACCGGGCTGGACCTGATCCCCACGCTGTGCGACTTCGCGGGCATCGCCCCGCCGTCCGGGCGGGCCGGGCGAAGCCTCCGCCCGCTGGCCCTGGGCCGCAGCGTGGAGAACTGGCGCGACTCGCTGGTGGTCGAGAACGAGAAGAGCCGTCTGGTCCTCTGGGACCGTTACAAGTACATCGTCTACGTCTCAGGCAAGCAGCGCGAGCAGGTGATCGACCTCCAGCGCGACCCGGGCGAGATGACCAATCTGGCCCGCGACGACGCCTCGCACCCGCTCCTGCTGGAGGGACGCCGCCGCCTGCGCCGCTGGTACCAGGACCACAACCTGAAACTGGACGCCGCCTACATCGTGGACTGACCGGGCCCCGCGCCCGGGAATGCGAGGCGAACATGCCAAGGCCGTGCGTGTGGAGAGAAGCCCACGGAAGGCCTTCCGTGGGCTTTGGGGTCGGAGCGATTGCGGCGCTGTCGTTTGCCGCCGCGCTGGCGGGCGCCGCCCGGGCCGCCGACTTGTCGATTCCGCTGACGGTCCGCGAGCCGGCGGGCGTCGCGCGGACCCACGCGCCGGTCACCGTGGGCCTGCCGCTGCCGGTCGGCGAAATCGCGCCCGACGCGACGTTCGTCCTCCGCGACGGCGACAAGGACGTCCCGCTCCAGGTCACTCCGACGGTGCTCCGCGAGGGCAAGCTCCGCTGGGTCCTGCTGGACTTTCCCCTCGACGTCGACGCTAACGCCGAGAAGCGCCTCGAGCTGCGCGTCGGCCGGTCCAGCGCCAAACCCGCCGCCGCGATCGCCCTGAAAGAGGACGACCAGCGCGTCGAGATCTCCACCGGTCCGCTGAGCGTTCGCATCTCCAAGACCGCCCCCTTCAAGCTGGTCGAGTCCGTGCAGGTCGCCGGCAAGCCGGCCGCCACCGGCGCTGCCGTCTACTACGTCGACGGCAAGACCCTCAAGCGTCACGACGCCGCCCAGCCCAGCCGCGTGAGCCTCGAGTATCGCGGCCCGCAGCGCGTCACCGTCCGCATCGACGGCCCCTATGCGGATTCGCCGCTGACCTACACCACGCGGATCACCGCCTGGGCCGGGCGCAGCGACCTCCGCATCCAGCACGCGCTGGCCAACTCGAACCGCGAGCAGGTTTACCACGCCTGCATCCGCTCCGCCGTCGTCGCGCTGCGACCGGCCGGCGATGCCGCCGGCGCCAAGCTGGACGAGAAGGCCGGCGCCCTCGTCTTGCCGTCCGGCCGGCGGGGGATCGTCCTGGTGGACCGCGACTTCACCGGCGACGCCCCGCGCAAGCTGCTCGTCGAGGACGGCTGCCTGGCCGCCCACTACGTCACGCCGCGACCGGTCGGCAAGGCGTTCCGGTCCGAGAACGCCTGGCTGTACGATCTCTCGCACAAGACGGCCGAGCTGCTGATCGACTTCGACGCCGCCTCGCCCGCCGCCCCGGCAGCCGCCTGCCGCTCGCGACTGGTCGCCGTCGCGCCCTCGGACCTGCCTGGCCGGCAGGCAGGCTGGTACAGCCGCTGCGAGGCCACCGCCGTCGGGCACTTCGGCAGCCAGGCGGACGAACTGACCACGTATCGCCAGTGGGGCTGGGCGTTCGAGGACAAGCAGGTCCCCCGCGCGATCCACGATCCGCGGGCCTACGTGCGGTGGGAGGACAACCACTACGAGTCGGAGGCCGACAGCGTCGAGGCCCTGCTGCTGATGTTCCTCCGCACCGGTCAGCGGGGGTTCTTCGACCAGGCCGAGGCCTGGGCCCGCTACCACATGGACCTTCAGGCCTGGCGCAGCGACGGCTGGGCGTACGACGACGGGGCCATCTGGTTCCCCCAGGGCGGGCCGCTGGGCACCCGTCCGGTCCGAAAGCCCACCAACATCAAGTACCAGCACTGGGGCAAGGGCAGCGACGACGACAAGGAGCTCTGGCACCTCGTCCAGGCCAAGAGCTGCTACTGCCACTTCTACGGCACGGGCCTGGTGGACTACTGGCTGCTGACCGGCGAGGTCGACGCCCTGGAGGCCGCGGTGGACCTGGCCGAGACCAAGAACTCCGAGTATCGCAAGCACCGCAAGCTCGAGCCGGGCAAGAGCACCATCTCCGACACGCGCGGATTCGGGCGAGGGTTCTACCTCATCGCCCGCCTGGTGGAGGTGCTGCCGGACAACGCCATGGTCCGCGACCTGGCCCGCCTGATGCGCGACACGCTGCTGGCCAACCCCGAGTTGGACGACCGCGGCTTCGTGCCCAGCCGCGTCGGCCAGGCGCTCAAGGGCAACGACGTCCCGCCGGAGATGCGGGCGTTCATGGACAAGCAGGGCATCCGCCAGGACGGCGGGCGCCTGGTGGACAAGGCGGGCAACCGCTGGCCCATCGTGAGCCTGGGCGGCACGTGGCAGCACGCGTACGTGCACAACGCCGCCGACCTGTACGCCCGCCTGACCGGCGACGAGGACCTGCGGGACTTCGTCGTCGCCTTCGGACGCTTCAGCGCGAAGTTCATGCTCAGCGACAAGTGCGGCCAGACGCACTACTACGCCCACATGGACATCCCCGTCCGCGGGCAGGCGTGGGACCCGTGGAAGTTCCTGCCCGATCACGTCGCCACCACCGACGGCGTCGGCTGCAAGCACTCGGGCTGGTACACGCGGTTCTTCCCCGATGCGATGGCCCGGGCGTACTCGCTCACGCGAGACGGGCGGCTGCTGGAGCGGAGCAAGGTGTTCTGGGATCGCGGCTCGAAGCGGGCCTACCAGACGCTCAAGCCGATGTGCGGGCCGGACCACGCGGGCATGTTCGCCAATCACCGCCCGCCCAAGGACGACTGCGTGCTCTCGACCGCGCGGATGTTCTACGAGTTCGCCCACCCGCCGGCCGAAGGCGAAGCCCCATCGGCGGTGACCGATCTGACCGTCAGGCTCGATTCATCCGGCCGGGCGGAGGTGAGCTTCACCGCGCCGCCGCGCGCGGCGCGATACCAGCTCAAGTGCGCGGGCATGCCCATCGTGGCCGACGACGACTACGACATGGTCCGCGACCAGGGCAAGCGGACGCCCTTCTGGCGGGCCGCCAACTGCGCCGGCGAGCCGAAACCAGCCGCTGCCGGAAAGAAGGAGCGCTTCACCGTCACCCTGCCCGCCGGCGCCAAGGGCCCGCTGCACTTCGCCTTGATCGCCTACGACGCCGACAGCCGGGCGGGCAGGATGTCCAATGTGGCGCTTGTAGTGCCGCCGTAAGGCGGTCCTTCGGATCGCCATTCCATTTCCGACGCCCTTACGGGCGCACCTGCCTACCGGCAGGCAGGCTACGAGCGCTGCTTCTTGTACAGCAGCACCATGGCCTGGGGCTGTTTGAGGATCTCGATCCGCAGGCCGTCGGTCATGAGCTCCCGGCCGGTCAGCGTGCGGGACTGGTTGGTGTCGATGTCCGTCAGCGTGTAGCGGGCGGCTTCCTCCAGCCCGCGGAGGCGGAACGTGGCTGCCTCGTAGGGGCTTTCGGAGCGGCGGAACATCTGGATCATCCCCTCGCCCGTCTCGGGGCGGTCGAACTGCCAGCCCATCCAATGCGACTGGTCCAGGCTGTAGGGCGTCAGCGGGTAGTAGTCAGCCAGCATGAGTTCGCGCCCGAGCTTCCAGTCCTTCACCAGGCGGAGGTAGTGGCCCCAGTCGGCGTCCTTGCGCAACGGACCGCCCATGCCGATGCCCAGCCACGGGCACCAGTGGCTGCGGACGATGTAATCGTTCTCAGCCCCCACGCCCGTTCCGTAGTAGGGGATCCACATGGACATGCCGTAGGTGTGTCCCTGCGTGCCGGCCGGCTCGAAGCGGTAGTCGCTCCGCAGCAGCGGCACGCTGCGGCGCAGCGTCTCCAGGTCGTTTCGCCGCCCGCCGCTGGCGCACGAGTCGATGGGCATGTCGGGGTGCCGCCGAAGCAACTCGTCCCAATACGCCAGATAGCCCTCGCAGTGTCGGATCTCGGTGATTCCCTGGCGGTCGGGCGCGTCGTTGCCTCGCCAGTGGCCCAGCGGGTCCATGTTGAAGTCCTGACGGTAGAGGTCGATGCCCTGGCTGGTGATCAGCTTGTCCACGTGGTCGGTCAGCCACTCGCGGGCCTTCGGGTTGCCCAGGTTCAACAGCCCGCCTCTCTGCCCGCCCAGCACCCACTCGGGTCGCCGCTCGGCCAGCCACGTTTCCCTGGTCACCCGCTCGGGCTCGAACCACACCACCAGCTTCATGCCCTTGGCGTGGGCGTGGTCGGCGACCTCGCGCAGGCCCTTGGGGTAGCGCAGCGGGTCCGGAAGCCAAGTGCCCACGTTGGGCCAGCCTCCCAGGCACGGGTACCAGCCCGCGTCGATCCACCAGTAGTCGAGCTTCACGCCGCCGCGCACATAGGCGTCGATGTACTTGATCTCGTCGTCGGCGCGGCTCCTCATGCCGGGGTAGCTGTCGCTGGTGCAGCACATCAGGCCCGGCGGCATGGGCTTGCCGCCCGGGCGGGGCACGTTGAACTCCAGCATCCAGCGTCGCCAGACGTTCTGGGCGCGGATCCAGTCGCCGCCGCTCCAGAACTGCATCACCGCCAGCGGCGTGCGGATCTCCTCGCCCGGCAGCAGTTTCAGACGGGTCAGCTCCTGCCCGCCGCGAATGCGCAGGCCCGCGCCCTCGTCGCGCTGGAACTCGGCGGCCCACTGTCCCGGCCAGCCCAGCACGACGATCGCCCCGCCGCGCCCCCAGTCCACGTTGAAGTAGGGCATGTTCGCGTTGGTGGAGCGACCGCCGGAGGTGGCGATGCGCTTGGCCTCCCGCGGGCGCAGCACCGTCGCGTGCGGCTGATAGTCGTTCGCCGAGCAGGGGCTGCCCGTGTTGTGGTGGAGCGTGAACTCGCCCTCGCGCGGCCGGCGCAGGTGCGTGTCGATCGCCTGGATGTCGCTGAGGATCGGCGTGTCGGCGGCGCCGGCGTTCTTGAAGTGCACCGTCCACTCGACGGTGGGGAAGTCGCGGTACTCGACCGCCTCGCAGCGGACGACGAGGGCGGTCTTCGGATCGCTGTACGTGACGGTTCGGCTGGTCCGGCGCTCGTCCAGCGGTTTACTCCGGCGTTCGACCTTCCATTGGGGCAACAGCAGGGCGGACGGCTGGCCGTCGTAGACGAAGGAGAAGGGCGGCCCCGCGTCCGCCTGCGCGTCGGGCTCGACGAAGGGCAGGTCGCCCAGCCACACCTCGCGTCCGTCGGCCAGCGTGACCTTGGCGTCGGCCCAGTCGGCCTGGTCGCAGGAGATGCCGTCGCCCGAGTCGCCGACCAGCAGGGCCAGCTCGCTCGCGCCAGCCAGGTCCAGCTTGACCGGTGCGCCGGGCATGCCCTCGCGCATGACGGGCGACTCGAAGAGCTTCTTGTCGCCGGCCCGCACGGTGAAGATGACGCTGCCCCGCCCGCCGGAGGTCTGGTGATTGGTGTCCACGCCGACGATGGCTGAGAACGTCTTGCCGGGCCCGCCCAGGCGGACGACGACGTGGCTGTTGGCGTGGCAGTAGAGGCCTCGCTTGTAGGTCGCCTTGCCCAGGGTGAGCGGGCGGCCCTCGCCGCGAGTGTTGCGGAGAACGGGGTCGTGGTTGGCCAACACGAGCAGGCCGCTCTGGGGGGTCGAAGGCTTGGCGTCGCTTTCGAACCTGGCGGTCACCCACTGACGTCTCAGGGCCAGCTCCTCGGTTTGAGGGGCGCCGGCGAGCGACGGGTTGAGAAGCGCGGAAAAGAGAACACTGGCGGCCAGGACGGCCAAGTGGCGAGGCAGGGCGCTCATGAAGATGTTCCTTTGTGACTTATCGTCCCAGTTCGCGGCTTCGCTCGGCGGCGGCGCGGACGCCGCGGACGAGGGCGTCCCGGACGCCGGCGGCGTCCATGGTCTCGATGGCCCGCTGGGTCGTGCCGTTGGGGCTGGTCACGCGGGCGCGGAGGACGGCGGGCTTTTCGTTGCTCTCCAGCAGCAGCCTGGCCGCCCCCGCGCAGGTCTGGCTGGCCAGCAGCGTCGCGGTGGCCTCGTCGAGGCCCTCGGCCACGCCCGCGGCGACCATCGCCTCGATGAGATAGAAGAAGTATGCCGGCCCGCTGCCCGAGACCGCCGTCACGGCGTCCATGAGCGATTCGTCCACCCGGACGGTCCGCCCGCTGACGGCGAAGGCCTGCTCCGTCCAGGCCAGGTCGTCCTCGGTCGCGCCGGGCCCGGCTGAGATGGCCGCCGCGCCTTCCCCCACCAGCATGGGCGTGTTGGGCATGACGCGGACGATGCGGCCGCGCCCGCCGAGGCGCTGGGCGATGCCGGCAGCCTTCACGCCCGCGGCGATGGAGACCACCGTCGCGTCGGGTCGGACCTCGCCGGCCACCTCGTCCAGAACGCCCGGCAGCACCTGCGGTTTGACCGCCAGCAGGACGCGCCGGCAGCGGGCGGGGAGCTTGTTGTCGGCTGTGCAGGTCACCCCCGTCCGGGCCAGCCGCTCGCGTCGCTCAGCCGACACGTCCGAAACGACGATTCGCCCCGCGGTCAGCAGGCCCGCGTTCAGCAGGCCCCGCACGCACGCCTCGGCCATGTTCCCCCCGCCGATCACGCCCAGTTCGTGTTCCATGATGGTCTCCAGAGGCTTCACAGATTAGGGGCAGGCCGCGCAGAAGAGAAGAGAATTTGCCGGTGCGGACAAGACGCGGTCGCACACGGCAGCCGACGTCGGCCTTACTTCAGGACCCCTTTGTGCCAGAAGGACCGCCAGTACGCCTGATCCACGCGGTAGCAGTCGACGGGGGCGTCTTCGCCGAGGTCCGCCGGCAGGATGCCGTAGAGCTTCATCTCGCGGAGGTAGTGGCGGTTGGGCCGGAAACCCGGCATGTCGAACCGCTTGATCTCGTCGAGGTATTGCTTGGCCAGCGTGATCGCTTCCAGCAGCGCGACGTAGTCCGGCTCGCCCTTGGAGCGGAAGACCGCCTCATGCCCGGTCTTTTTCTCCTTGTCGCGCCCGCTCGCGTACCCGCCGGCCTCTTTGGCCAGCGGCACCAGCAGGGCCAGCGACTTCTCGGGGCGGGAGAGGTTGAAGACGATGTTGGAGTCGAAGCGGTAGCGGACGTCGCGCCCGTCCACGTGCCCTCCGCCGAATCCGAACTTGTACTGGTCCGGCGAGGTGGGCAGCGCCTTGTTGCCCGCGTGGCACTTGCCGCACTGCTCCTGGATCACCTTGCCCGCGCGGTCCCAGCCCTTGCGGTCGAACCGCTTGTCGCCCGAGAAGGTCGCCCCGATCATTCCCGTGCCCAGGGCGGCGTACGTGCCGGGGTAGGCGGCGGCGGATTCGATCCACAGCCGCACGACCTTCTGTTCGTGCTCGGTGGCCTTCACGCCGTGGTGCTTGCCCGCGAGCTTGTCCAGCAGGGGGCTGTTGGACGACCCGATCGACCGCGGCGGGTTGTTGCCGTCCGCGTTGCGCCCGTCGCTGAACTGCCTGGCCAGCGTGAGCATGTAGTAGCTGTGGGAGTACATCGCTCCGCGGTCGCCGGCGAGGATGACCCCGCCGGATCGCGGGCCGCCCTTGTCGGTCTTGTCGTAATCGTGGCAGGCGGCGCAGTGGCGGTTGAGGATCGGCTGGATGTCGCGGGGGAAGTCCAGCACGTCCGGCACGTCGGGGATGGGCTCGATCTTGCTGGGCGGGCGGCTGGTGGCTTGCAGATATCCGACCGGCTGAATGGTCCGCGTCCGATGCTCGTGGCAGCCGACGCACGAAAACACCTCGCCCGGCTGGACGGTCAGGAAGCTCTGCATGCGTTTGACGGCGCGGTCGTTGGCGTCCAGCGCGACGAAGAACAGGCTGCGCAGCGAGGGCAGCTCGAAGTGGGCCGATCCGTCCGGCTCGACGGGCACGGTGCCGACCACCCGTTCGAGCGTGAAGCTGCCGCCGAAGGTGATGGGCTCCCACCCGCCGGTGAAGTTGATGGGCTTGGGCAGCGCTTCGAGCACCAGCAGCTTCTTGATCTCGCCCCGCTTGACGCCCTCCATGTTGCGCCCCACGTGGACGTCGGCCAGGATGACCGTGCCGTTGGCCTCGCCCGCGTTGGCCTTGCGCGGGATGATCCGTTCGCGGGGCCGGCCCCGCAGCGGCCGGGGCTCGTGCATCCACAGTCCGCGCTGCCTGTCGGCGGCCTCCAGCTCGTGCAGCACCCGCGTGCGGCCTTGCGCGTCCATCACGCGGATGTCGCCCTGGCCCGCCACCAGGAACAGGTCCTCTCTCAGCGGGTAGGGGTCGCGGTAGATGGGGCTCTTGTGGATCGTCTGGGCGAAGGGCTTTTCGTCGGGCCCGCCGCGAGGGTCGATCACCGTGATCGCCCCGGCGTGCTCCTTCTGCCCGTGCCCGGGCGAGAAGCTTACCACCACCTTCTGCGTGCCGGGGATCGGCTTGGCGTCGATCATGACGATCGACGGGTGCATGTTGCCGTAGTACACCATCTGACCCGTGCCGTCGGGGTTCATCGTCCACAGGTGATGGTAGCGGACCTGGCTGCGGTCGATGTACTCCCACCGCTGGTGGAGGATCCGCCCGTCGCTCAGGACCCACGGCGTGTTGTCCTGCTCGATGTTGCTCGACAGCATGGTGATCTCGCTGCCGTCGGCCTCGCAGCGGTACAGCACCGCCACGCGGACGTAGTAGCAGTTCACCCAGCGGTTGCACCGGCTGGAGCAGAACACGATGCCCCCGTCGGGCAGATAGCACGGTTCGAGGTCGTCGTACGGCCCGTCGGTGATCTGTCGCAGGCCGCTGCCGTCGATGTTGATCTCGTAGAGGTGGTAGTACGGCTGGCCGCCCTTGCGGTAGGAGAACAGGATCTTCTTGCCGTCGTAGTGCATCTGCGGGTCGCGGACGCCGCCGGTGGGCTCGTCGATCAGCGTGGTGACCTTGCCGGTGGTCAGGTCCAGGCGGCAGAGCTTGCCCCCGTCGTGGTAGAGCGTGCGCTGCGGGTTGTTCGACCAGTAGCTGAAATTCGCGTACCAGTGCCCGTCTCCGTCGACCGCCCGCACGGCGTAGACGATCTCGTCGACGCCGGCCTCGCGGACGATCTTGACGGCTTGGGCCTGTTCCCCGGCCGTGCTCAGCGGCTCGGCGGGCAACAGTTCGCCCCGCCGGCTGTCGCTCTGAACGATGTGATCGACGTTGATGTGCCCCCAGCCGCCGGTGGCGCGGTCGACGATGCGGATCGCCGCCTGCTTGCCCGCCAGCTTGCGGACGTCCCAGCCGGACCAGGTCAGGCGCTCGTTGTTCTCGCCCGTGGCCGACAGCACCGCCTTGCCCTCGACCAGCAGCTCGACGCAGGTCTTGCCGACGTGCCCGCCCCCGCCGATCAGGAAGTTGATGTAGGACCGCTCGATCTTGAACGGCGGGCTGATCAGCGTGCCCGTGGCGCCGTCGCCCTTGTAGTAGGTGTTGACCAGCCCTTTACCGAGATAGCCGCTCACCGCCTGCTGGTGGCCCAACGTCCCGGCGGCCGGGCCGTGACCGAAGGCGTCGCCCTCGACCTTCCAGACGCCGTAGTCCTTGCCCTCGAAATCCGCGAGGAGGATGTCGTCGGCCGAGCGGGCCGAAGCCGAAAGCGCCGCCAGAATCAGGATCGCTACGACGTGAGGGCATCGGGCCATGCGCACTCCTTCTGAAACCAATCGTGTGCCCCAGAATAAACGGTTGGCGGCGGGGGATATTCTGGCTCGGTTTCTTTCGGGGTTGGCCGCCGCGCTGGCCCGATCAGTTCAGCAGGAAATGGACGATGCGGCAGGCGTGGCCCCTGGAGGCGGCGTTCTTGTCCTTGGCGATCCGCAGCGTCAGTTCATGCGGCCCGGGTGGCAGGTCCGCCTGAAGCACGTAGGCCCAGGGGATGTGCAGGCCGCGGCTCCAGGGGGTAAACAGGTCCTGTTGCCGGGCCGGCAGGTCGTCCACGGAGAACTCGACCACGCCCGCGTCCGGTCCGGCGGCGACGAAGAGGCCCACGGCCGTGCCCGTGAACTTCAGCTTGAGCGTTGCGCCGCTCTGCTCGGCCGTCAGCATCGGCACGTTCACGAACCCGCGCCGGGTGCCGGTCCGGTCGCCGGGCTTCCAGGCCGGCTCGAGCGTCCACCCGCTGACCAGCTCGGCGTCTTTGAGCTCGCCCAGCCGCCCGCGGAAGTAGCTCTTCTCGTCCAGCGGGGCGGCGGGCAGGGTGTGCGCCTGGGGTTTCGCGCCGGCGGGCAGGGGCAGCTTCCAGGCCGCGTCGAACAGCCGCCCGATCGACCGGGCGTACAGCCGGTGCCCGAACGGCGAGGGGTGCAGGTTCTTGAAGTCGCCCGCCCAGGTGAACTCGCCCGCCTTGATCCGCTCGGCCACCTCGCGGGCCAGGTCGATCGACGCTGCGGCGTAGTGCCCGGCCACCTTCTCGTGGTTGGCGATGACCGGCGGGGTCTGCCCCTTGGCGATCATCTCCAGCTTGGGCGGGTCGGCGAAGTGGAGCAGCACGACGTCCATCTCCGGGTTGGCCAGCAGCGTGTGGCGGACGATGCCCTCCATGCCGCGGATTTGAGCGCGGTCATCGTAGCCGTTGTACTGGTCGTTGACGGCGGCCTCCTCGAACAGCAGGTCCACCCGCTCCTTGGACAACACGTCGCGCACCAGGCGGAAGGCCCCCGGCGTCGAGCCGGTCGAGGAGATGCCCGCGTTGATGAACTCGAACTTCGTCTGGGGGAAGCGCGTGCGGAGGTCCTGGCAGACCAGGTCGCGCCAGGCGCCTCCCTCGGTGATCGAGCCGCCCATGAACGCCACCCGACCGGTTCGCTCGAGTTCGAAGCGGATGCGGCAGTTGTTCAACCCGCCGCGCAGCGTGAAGTACTCATGTCCGTACGGCACGCCGGGGCGGTCCGGTCCGGCCGCCAGCGCCGGCGCGGACAAGGCCAGGACAATCGCCAGAATGCGTACCTGCATGGAACCTCCTGTGCGGGAAGGTCTCATTTCCCCGCCTCGGGCCACTTGGCGCGGACGGCGGCTTCCCAGGCGTCGGCCATCACCTGGTGTCCGGAGTAGGTGGGGTGGACGGAGTCCCAGATCCAGTGCTCGGCGGGCGCTCGCTTGGCGGCCTGGTCGAACGCTTCCTGGAACTTGACCAGGGCGGCGTCGTACTTGGCGGCCAGGCGGGCGACGATCTCGCGCCGCTTGGCCAGCGAGTCGTTCCACGCATCCCAGTCGGCCTTGTGCTTCCCCATGGGCAGGCCGAACGGTTCGCACAGGACGAGCTTGAGCTTAGGGTTCGCCTGGCGGGCCTGGGTCAGCAGGCGGTCGTAGGTCTGCTCGTACTGGTCGAACGGCACCTTCCGCCCGTTGTCGTTCACGCCGATCAGGATGCTCAGCAGGTCGGGTTTGAGGTCCAGCGTTTCCTTCTGCCAGCGTTTCTCCAGGTCGAGCACGGTGTTGCCGCTGATGCCGCGGTTGAAGAACTCGAGCTTGAGCTGGGGAAACGTCGCCCCGTGGCGGGCGGCGATGATAAAGACGTAGCCGTGCCCGAGGATGTGGTTGGGGTCGAGGCTGCGCCCGCGGTTGCCGTCGGTGATGGAGTCGCCCTGGAACAGGATGCGCGAGCCGGCGGCGAAGGCCGACAGCGGGGCCAGACCCGCCTGGGCTGGCGCTGCGGAGACTTGAGGCGGCGCGTCGGCCGAGAAGGCGGACAGCGTCAGGGCGAGACAAACACCGAGCACGGGCAGGACCTGCGATCTCATGGCGATCTCCAATGGAGTTTCACCAGGAACAACGTGTCCGCCCGGCCCCGCATCGCAGGCTAATCGTCGTCCTTGTCCTCGGCCTCGGCCTGCTTCTTGAGGATCGTGCCGTCCTCGGCGAGCTTGATCTCGATCTCCTTGCCGTCGGCCTTCCACTCGGCCTCGAAGAAGGTCTTACCTCCGCGGGTGATGCGGGAGACCTCTTTGACCTTGTTGTCGCCGGCGGCCTTGAGGATAGCCTCGCGGACGGCCTGCGGAGCCTGTTCGAGGGTGATCTCCTGCTCGCGGGCCAGGACCGTGCCGTCCTCGGCGAGCTTGATCTCGATTTCCTTGCCGTCGACCTTCCACTCGGCCTCGTAGGTGACCTTGTCGCCCTTGGTCTCCTTCTCGATCTCGTCGATCTTGGCCTCGCCGGCCTCCTTGAGGATGGCGTCGCGGACGGCCTGGGGGACCTGGTCGATGGTGACCTGGACTTCTTTGGCGTTGACGCACGCGCCAGAGGACAGCAACAGCGAGCAGACGGCGACAGACAACAATATCCAGCGAGCGTTCATGGCGGATCTCCTTGTCCGGCTGCGAAGGAGCAGCATGGGGATATTATACTCTGCCCGCGGTCGCCGGACAGGTCCGTGGGCCTGCCGGCAACTCTGGAGAGGCGTATTCTGCTTCCTCAGTGCGTCGTCGCCGCGAGCTCTTCGCGTCGCCAGGGTCGGAGGATGCCCTTGGAGTCCAGGTAGGCCTCGCAGCGGGTCATCATGCCCGCGTCGTTGCTGTGCCCGTCGAACTGGAGGGTCAGGAACGGCTTGCCGCTGGAGCGACGGATGAAGTGCTTGATGAACGAATCCGGCCCGCACTTGAAGTTGGTGATGTAGAGGATGTGCAGGTTGTCGTGGCGGGCGACGATCTTCGCGGCGGCGATGATTCGTCGGCCGAGGTTCCAGAACATGTTGGGGTTGACGTCGCGGATGTCGATTGTGTTGAGGTCGAGGAAGTCCATGGGCAGGACGTTCACGCCGTAAGTCTCGCGGAGTTTGTACCCGACCGAGAGGTTCATGCCGGCGTCGTGGGTGTTATAGGGCCTGCCGACCAGGACGATGCCGGCCTCGCGCGTCTCCGAGAGCCGCCCCAGGGCCCGCTTTCCGGCGGCGTGGATGTTGGCTTCGAAGTTGGTCTGGGCCTCGTAGGCGGCGTCGAGGGCGGCCTGGAGGGTGGCGGGCCTGATACCCAGGGGCTTGAAGAACCGCTTGAGGGCCTCGAAGACGGCCTTCTGCCCGTCGCGGAATCGCACGGTGGGGGTGAGGAACCGCTCGGCGCAGTGGGCCAGGGCGGGGGCCTGGCGGCAGACGAAGGGCATGGTCTGGTGCCAGGGGCACAGATGCGACTCGCAGTGCATCCACCGCGTTTCCATCGAGATGACGTTGGGCATGAGGATGTAGTCGACGCCCTTGGCGGCGATGTTCGCCACGTGCCCGTGAGCGGCGATGATGGGGAAGCACGGCTCGGCGACCACGGCGTCCAGCCCGGCCTGCACGATCTTCTTGTTGGTGGCCTCGGAGAGCAGCACGGCGAATCCGCAGCGGTTGAGCAGCGTCCGCCAGAAGGGCAACTGCTCGATGGCGAACATGGTCAGGGGGATACCGACCGTGCGGGCCGAGGCGCCCACGTCGTCCAGGCCGGACTCGTCCAGCAGCAGCCGCTGGCGCAGGGCCAGCAGGTCCTCGATGACGGGCTTTCGCCCGCTCGTCTTGCGCTTGCGGTAGCGGTCGGAGCACTTGTCGCCCCAATAGGTCTTCTCGCCCTCGACGTTGAATTCCTGGATCTGGCAGGCATTGGAGCAGCCGTGGCAGGTGAACTCCCGCAGTCGGTACTCGACCTTGGACAGGTCGTAGCCGCGGAAGCGCGTCCCGCTGCGGGCGGCGTCGGCGGCCTGGTGCATGTCCGAGACGTACGTGCCGAGGAGACGGCGCTGGCCGTTCCCGTTCCCGTCACCGTTCCCGTCGCCGTTGCCGTCACCGTTCCCGTCGCCGTTTCCGTTGCCGTCGCCGTTTCCGCCCTCGACGTCCGCCTTCCGGGCGGGGCGGGCGGAAGCCGGCTGGGAGAGCATCTTGTCGCGGGCCAGCAGGGCGGCGCCGATGGCCCCGATCACGCCGTTGTAAGGCGGGACGACGATCTCCTTGCCCGTGACGGCGGCGAAGGCGGCAGCCACCGCGTCGTTGTAGGCCGTCCCGCCCTGGAAGAAGATGCAGTCGCCGATCTTGCGTCCGCGAACGACTCGATTGATGTAATTGTAGACCACGCTATAGGCCAGGCCCGCCACCAGGTCGGCCTTGTTGGCCCCGCGCTGCATGTAGCTGTTGACGTCGCGCTCCATGAACACGGTGCATCGCTCGCCCAGGCGGATGGGCGCCCGGCTGGACAGGGCCAGTTCGGCGAATTCGCCCTTGATGGCGATATCGAGTTCCTCGGCCCGCTCTTCCAGAAAGCTGCCCGTGCCCGCGGCGCAGGCCTCGTTCATGGTGAAATCCACCACCACGCCGTCCTGGAGCGAGATGAACTTGGAGTCCTGCCCGCCGATCTCGAAGATCGTGTCCGGCACCCGGCCGTCGAGCATGGTCCGCCCGACGAACATGGCCCCGGTCTTGTGACAGGTGATCTCGTCGTTGATGGTGTCGGCGCCCACCAGCTCGCCGATGAGTTCCCGGCCCGAGCCCGTGGTGCCCACGCCGAGGACGCGGATCCGCTCGCCCAGCTCGGCCTCCACCTCGGCCAGGGCTTCGGTGACCACCTCGATGGGCCGGCCCTGCGTGCGGGTGTAGATCTCCTTGAGCATCCGCCCCTCGTCGTCCAGCAGGACGACGTTGGTGGAGACGCTGCCGATGTCGATGCCCAGGTAGGCGTCGACGCTCTCGCCGTAGCCCAGTTCCGCGGGCTCGACCCGGTCGCGCAGCAGCACCACGTTGGTCATGCCCAGCGGGGCCGAGGTGGGGAAGTCCCCGTGGGAGAAGTCGCTGGCCTGGCGGAGTCGATGCATGTGAGAGAGGTCGGCAGCGTTCCTGCCTCGGCAGGCCTCCATGGCGGCGCCCACGGCGGCCACGTGGGCGAAGGCCGGGGGCACCCGCAGTTGCTGCTCGTCCAGTTCGAAGGCCTCGCGCAGGCTGGTCACGACGGCGGCGTTGGCGGCCAGCCCGCCTACCAGCACCACCGGCGCCTCGACCGGGTGGGAGCGGACGACGGCGGTGCGGAAGTTGCGGGCCACCGCGTCGCACAGCCCCCGGAGGACTTCGGCGGGCGAGTAGCCCTTCTGCTGGGCGTGGATCATGTCGCTCTTGGCGAAGACCGAGCAACGCCCGGCGATCTGTGCGGCCCGCTCGGCCTGGAGGGAGAGCGCGCCGATTTCCTCGACGGCATAGCGGAGTCGTCCGGCCTGCTGGTCCAGGAAGCTGCCCGTGCCCGCGGCGCAGTCGCCGTTGGTGGCGTAGTCGACGATGCCGTATCCGCCGTCGGCGTTGGGGGCCAGGCGGAGGTACTTCGAACTCTCGCCGCCCATCTCGAAGACGGTGCGGACGGAGCAGCCCCCCGAAAGGGGCCCCAAGGGCAGCGCCGCCAGGCCCGAGGCCAGGGCGCGGAACTCGTTGACGACGGAAGCGGCGAGGGCATCGGCAGCCAGCCGGGCGGCCCCGCCGGTGAGGCAGACGCCGGCGATATTCCCCGCCCCGACGGCGGCGATCATCTCCTCCAGCAGTTGGGTGGCGGCGGCCAGCGGCTGGCCGCGGGTGCGGCGATAAGGGCTGAGGAAGATGCGGCGTCCGGAGGAGGCGGGGGCCTCCTCCAGGGGCGAAAAGACACCCGTCCGCTCCGGCCGGAGGGACGGATCGTCCGTGACCAGGGCGGCCTTGGCGCTGACGGCCCCGATATCGATCCCAACGAAGCAACTCATACCAACGCTCTCCCGTTCGGCCCGGACGACATCTCGGGCCGCGTAGGCCAATTATAGGCCGGCGGCAGCCGCCGGTGCGACATGGCGGCGCTGGCGCGCCGGTTTCGAGCTGCCGAAACATGGTTCGCTCTGCCCTGCGACGGTGCGACTTGGCGACAGGGCGCGTTGACGGGCTCGAACCTCCCTGGGCAGCTCTCTGGGCTGGTGTGCCGTCTCACCTCCTTGTCGAGAGGCAAACCCATTCCAGCCAGTCGGACATTATGGGCTTTGCCCCCCGCTGAAGCAAGGCAAAACCGGGTTCATCCGGGCGGGGAGAGATCCGGAAGACCTGGCGATTCCGGCATGTGGGCCGGATTCGCCAAAATGGCCGGCTCGTTTCACAATCCTCTTGCCCGCCGCGCAGTGCTCTGTACAATCTGGCCAAAGGCGTCCGCGGCGGTCGCGGCCGCCCGGCCGCACCCAAAAAGGAAACCCGACCGGGTATCGCCGGAATGACAGTCAACACATGCCGGGCCCGCCTTCCGGCGGCGGCACAGGGCCTGGACCAGCAAGAGGAGTCACAACATGTCCAATCGAGTGCTGAATGTCGGCGTGATCGGCGGTGGCGGCGGGGCGTTCATCATCAACCCCCACCAGAAGGCGATCCACTTCGACGGCACGCGCCGCCTGGTGTGCGCCGCCCTGCACGAGAACCCCAAGCTGGCCATGGAGTTCGCCAAGAAGTGGCCCTATCCCATCAAGGGCTACCGCAGCTATGACGCCATGATCGCGGACCAGGCCAAGCTGCCCGCGGGCGAGCGGATGGACTACTGCCTGATCGTGACCCCCAACTTCGTCCACTTCGATCCGGCCATGAAGCTGGTCAAGGCGGGCATCCCGGTCTTCTGCGAGAAGCCCATCACCATCACCGCCAAGGAGGCCGAGAAACTCGCCGCCGCGGTGGACAAGAAGAACATCCCCTTCGGCATCGCCCACACGTACCTGGGGCACTGGTCGAGCTGGTTCGCCCGCTGGATCATCACCAGCGGCAAGCTCGGCGCGGTGCGCTGGGCGGACTCGTACTACCTGCAGGGCTGGCTGGCCACCCGCCTGGAGAAGAGCGGGCAGCAGCAGGCCTCGTGGCGGACCGACCCCAAGAAGGCCGGCGCGAGCTGCTGCGGGGGCGACATCGGGACCCACGCCTTCATGCAGCTTCGCTTCGTGACCGGGCTGGAAGTGACGTCCGTCCGCGGCATCGTCGAGACCTTCCTCAAGGGACGCCAGCTCGACGACCACTTCACCACCTACTGCGAGCTGTCCAACGGCGGCAAGGCCCTGGTGCGGGCCACCCAGATCGCCATCGGCAACAAGAACAACCTCGGCATCGAGGTCAACTGCGAAAAGGGAAGCCTGATCTGGAAGCAGGAAGAGGCCGAGTCCATCACCATCCGCCTGCCCAACGGCACCGAGCGGGTCTACTGGCGGGCGGCCGTCCCCGCCGAAGACGACGTCCTGGGCAAGGTCCCGCCGGCCCTCCTGGCCGAGCCGACCATCCCCTCGGGTCACGCCGAAGCCTTCCACGACGCCTTCGCCCGCCTGCACCGCGAGTTCGAGAAGGACGTCCGCGCCTACAACGCGGGCAAGAAGTTCAAGTGCGACGGCACCCGCTACGCCAACATCCACGACGGCGTGAAGCACATGAAGTTCGTCGAGGCAGCCGTCAAGAG
>Ga0116148_1000697_pt1 | contig 40268 bp, 26 predicted proteins | sample AD_UKC055_MetaG_FD_89786 | JGI IMG/M metagenome (GOLD analysis project Ga0116148, IMG submission 89786) | Active sludge microbial communities of municipal wastewater-treating anaerobic digesters from USA - AD_UKC055_MetaG | ecosystem: Engineered > Bioreactor > Anaerobic > Digestate | place: USA...
CTTGTAGACCGTCGGCCCGCACAGGTAGATGCCCACCCGTCCCGGCACGACCGGCTGGAAGTCTTCCTTGTCATGGCTTAGCGTGTTGTACACCCGGATGGCCATAGGCGTTCCTCTTTCCGCGATAGAACAGATCAGTCTACTGGCGAGCAGGGTGAATTTCCAGACGGACTTGATTCTGGCCTGGCGACCCATGCGGTGGTATACTGATGGCGCGCCAGACGGGACCTTCACTTCCGAGGAGACCTCACATGGCAGCCGCGCGATGGGGGAAACATGGTGTCACGGTCGCGATCGCATTGGCGGCGGGTTTGGTCTTGCCCGCATATTCCAGCGCCCAGGAGTCTGTGCCCCTCCGCTTGCAGAAGCTGTGCAAGGACTTTGCGGCCGACCCGAAGAAGGGGCATTCGATCGTCGGGCTGGGCAGTTGGATCGAGAACAAGAAGTACGTCCTGGGCCATAGCGATCACGATCTTCGCCTGCTTGTGCCGCCGGAGATGAAACCGGACGAGGCGGCCAAAGTGTGGCGAGAGGCCCGCGATACGTTGCGGAAGATGATCAAGGCGGAATTCGGGGCCCAGGCCGACAAGATCCTCGGCAAGACCAACCTGTACCCGCCTTCGCAGATCAAGAACCTCATCGAGGATTCCGCCGACGCCGCGCGAACCTTCAAGCGGTACAATACCGTCCCCAACCTTCTGCAGGAAGGGCAGGTCACGGAGAAGGTGGCAGCCAAGTACACCGAAGGGCTGTGGGGCAAGGGCTCGCAGGCTTGGACGCAGCATTACGAGACGATCAAGGGCCGGCTGTTCTACAGCCAGGGGGGGAAGGCATACTCGGGCGTGACCACCCTGATATACGCGGAGGGGGAGCCGGCCAAGTTTACCGCCGGCGGGATGGGTAACACCGCGCTGGGGTGGGTGGAGCATGCAGCCGAGGCCCTGGCCGAGGGCAACCGCAGGGACCTGATCAAGCACCTGGAGCGAATCGACCGGGACCTGCTGAAGGCCCGTGAACTGGCGGGCACGGGGCCTGACGAGGCCTTTCGACGCCAGATCCGTTCCCTGATCAACGACCTCAAGCTGGACGGCTCGGTGGCGGGCAACAAGGCGCTCATCGAGTCGATGCTCAAGCGGAGCAGCCTGGAGGGCGCCCTCCTAAAGCGGTTCGATGACGCCGGCCCGGTGCAGCGGGAGATCCTTGACGCCCTCATCAAGGGCGTTCGGGGCAAGGAGAAGTTGGGCAAACTGCTGTCGGAGGCGGCCGAGAAGGTGCCGGTCGAGAAGCTCGTCAATGGCTTGGTCGTGGGAATCATCCTTGTTAATGCCCGCACAACCGCGCAGGAACGCTCGATACCCGAGGCCCTGGCCAAGGCCCTGCCGGAGTTGTACAACCTGCTGCCCGCGGGTCTTCTGGTCGAGATCACTGACGCTTGCCTCGAAGAGGCGAAGATTGCCGGCGGCGTGCTGGCCGCCAGCGGACAGGACCCGTGGGACCTCATGGCCGGGCTCGACACGGCCCGAGGCCGGGAAAAGGGGTTCGAGCGCGAGGCACGGTTGGAATACACCCTGGACGACCTGGTTGAGAACTTCCACACAGAGCGCGACCTGGAGGCGCACGTTCGATCCCGCGCCAAAGAGGCGGCCAACCGCGAAGGCGGCGAGGCCCTCAGCAAAGGAGACCTCAAGACCGCCGAGGCCATCTTCGCCCGCTGCTACCCGACCATCCTGAAGGCCTGGCAGGCCAAGCGAGACCAGTATCGCCGGGAGTATATCCGCCTGGTCAATTCCATCCGCAACGCGCGGTGCGTGATGGCCTACGACCCCAACCCCGCCAAGATGCCTCCCGACGGCAAGCCCCTGCGGGTCGGGTTGGAGGTGGACTTCCCCGGCCTGGAACTGGGCGAAACGCTGGGGCGAATGCGGGAACTGCTCCGCCTGCTGGCCGGCAAGGGCCCCTACGCCACCACGGTGATCACGTTCAGCGCCGTCGGACAGGAAGGCAACCGCGAGAGCCAGTGGATCGTCCGCGTCCAGAAGCCGGGCAAGTACAATACCAGCGTCAAGGTCCGCTTCGCTTGCGGCTCGACCCGCGATCTGGGCGAGAATGAGTTTCTCCGGTTTGATTTCACCAAGCAGGCTTCCGTCGAGGTCGAGGTACTGCCTTTCGGCGACGAGATGGGCAAGTTCAGCGGGCGTTTTACCAACACCGCCGGTTCCGGGAAAGGCGGCTCGACACAGTTTTCAGTGACCGGCGACAAAGTAACGGGCTACATCGTCTTCGATGGCGGCACGAGACAGTTACCCCTGGCGGGGACCTTCAATGCCGCCACCGGGCAGATGAAGGCCACCGTCAACCACACGACGGACTTTCGCAAGGACCCCGAAGTCGCGCTCGACCTGGTCTGGATCCTCCGGGCGGACATCACGGGAACCTTCCGCAACGGGGCCTTCGGCGGGACGTGGAGCGGCACCCTCACCAGCCGGGCCGGCCAGAAGACCAACCAAACCCCGTATGGCGGCACCTGGTCGGCCAAATCCGCCGCCGCGCCTCCCTCCCGCCCGGCCAAGAGGTCCTGACGCCGCGTCTACCGAGGACGCTGGTCTTCTGCGAGTTGCTCCATTCGCCGGACCGCCCTCGGCTCTCCGTGCTCGGCGGCCAGTTTCATCCAGTTCTGTGCCAGACCACGACTCGGTTTGGTTCCGACGCCTTGCTCATACATCAAGGCCAAGTCCATCATGGCCTTGGGAAGCAAGTCTGTAGCGGCTTCTTCCATGTGTTTCAAGGCGAGTTGCTCGTTCCGCGGGACGCCCTGGCCCTGGCGGTAGTGGCACGACAGCCGGTAGTGGGCCTCCGCGCTGCCGGCCTGGGCGGCTTGGGCATACATCTTCAATCCGGCGGCCAAGTCCTTCCTCGTGCCGATGCCCTCGACAGTCATATAGGCCAGCCAGGCCGCGCCGTCAGCCTGCTTGGCTTGGACGGCTTGGTTGAACAGGACCCGCGCCTTGGCCGGGTCGCTCGGAGTTCCAATGCCCAGCAGCGTGCATCGCCCCAGCGCGACCAGCGCACTGCTCTTCGCCAAGTTGGCGGCCTGCCTGTAGCGACTCACCGCTTCGGCGGGGTCTGCGTCGGTGCCCAGCCCGACTTCCAGCCATTGCCCCGCCATGTACAGGGCGTCGGCGTCTCCCCGATCGGCCGCCCGCAACATCCAGCGGAAGCCCTCGACCGGAAGGGGCGGCGTCTGGGGCAGCCCCCCATGGGTGTATGCGGTCCCCAGGAGCGTCATGGCGTCCGGCTGCCCTCGTTCCGCCGCCCGGCGCAGCCAGACCACCGCGTTGTCCATGTCCTTCTTGACCCCCTCGCCCATGAGCAGGCAGTATCCCATCCAGTACATGGCCGTCGGGTCCTCCCGCAGCGCCCCGCGGCGGGCCAAGGCGAATCCCTCACGCACGTCCTTGGGCACACCCTTTCCGTTCAAATACCGCTCGGCCATGCACCCCAGCGCCGGCGGATAGCCCAACTGGGCGGCCGCCTCCAGCAGGGCGATCCCCCGCTCGGGGAGTTGTTCCACGCCCAGGCCCTCGCAGCAGCACGTTCCCAGCAGACACAGCGCTCGGGGCTCGGCCCGAAACCCCAGCGGCTGCACCATCGCCACGGCCCGGGCCGGGTCCGCGTCCAGCCCGCAGCGCCCGTAGAGCAGGATCTCCGCGTACAGGGCCGTCGCGCGGTCGTGCCCGCTCGCGGACAAGGCCCGAAGCGGGTCGACCAGCGGCCTCATGAAGTCCGGAGGAGCAGCCCCTAGCTTCGCCTCGTCACAGGCGACCTCGAACGCGGCTACCAACGCGATCTTGTCGCCCCGGCTGGCCGCCGCCGACAGGTGCTTCAGCGCCGCGCCCATGTCCTGCTTGACACCCCGCCCGTCCCGGTAGCACAGGCCCAGCCGACGCTCGGCTAGGGAATTGCCCTCCCCGGCGAGGCGGCGATAGAAATCGATGATCGGCGCGAAGCTGGATCTATCCGCCAGCCCGCGTCGCCAGGCCGACTCCATCTGGTCAGCCGGTTCCCAGGCCGAATCCGCTGAAGGCAGCTCGTCGGCGGCAGGGCAGGCCAAACAAGCGAGAAGCCCGACCGCGCCGCTGACCAAGAAGTGACGCGACATGATCATGGTGCAGCCTCTCTGCCCCCCACGGGGCCAAGGAAGTCCTGCTGACGATGAAGGTAGCTCAGCCCGGCAAACGTGTCAATCCCCCAGTGTCCGATCCGTTGACAACTAACCACGGCCTAATGACAATTGGCAACTGGCCCAAGACCGGCCGAGGAGCCATGACAATGAGTACTTCTTCGTCTGCCGCTGTCCTTCTCTCGCAAAGACTGTCTCGCCGCCGCGTGCTCGGCTCGGCCGCCGCACTGGGGGCCTTCAGCATCGTGCCGCGCAGCGTCCTGGGGGCGCCCGGCGCGCCGGCGCCGAGCGAGCGCCCGGTCGTCGCGGGGGTGGGGATCGGCGGCGTCGGACACGGGCAGATCCAGCAGTGCGCCGGCGCGGGCTTCCACGTGGGCGTCCTCTGCGACGTGGACTCGGTCCTGGCGGACAAGACCTTCAAGAAGTTCCCCCAGGCCCGCCGCTACCGGGACTTTCGCGAGATGCTGGCCGCCGAGGGCGACAAGATCGACGCCGTCTACTGCGGCACGCCCGACCACACGCACGCCCTCATCTCGCTGGCCGCCCTGAAGGCCAAGAAGCACGTCCTCACCGTCAAGCCGCTCACGCGCACCATCGCCGAGGGTCGCATCCTGGCCGCCGCAGCCGTCAAGGCCGGCACGATGACCCAGATGACCGCCTCGCCCGCCTCGACCGAGCCGGGCTGCCGCACCTGCGAGATTATCGCCGGCGGGATCATCGGCGACGTCACCGAGGTCCACATCTGGTCGGACCGCCCGCTCTGGCCTCACGGCATGACCCGTCCGGCCGGCAGCGACCCGGTCCCCCAGACCTTCGACTGGGACCTGTGGCTGGGGCCCGCGCCCAAGCGGGCGTTCGTGAAGACCTGGCCCGCCGGCTCGCTGACGCTGGCCCAGGTCAACCGCCACAAGGCCAACCCGGCCGTCTACCACCCCTGGAACTTCCGCGGATGGTACGACTTCGGCACGGGCGCCCTGGGCGACATGGGCTGCCACCACTGGAACACCCCGCGACGCGCCCTGGCGTTGGGGCATCCGTCGGCGGTCTCCGCCTCCTCCACGCGGATCATGGACGAGTCCTGGCCGCTCGCGTCGGTCATCACCTACGAGTTCCCCGCCCGCCAGGCGGACGGACGGACCCTGCCGCCGGTCCAGATCACCTGGTACGACGGCGGGCTCAAGCCTCCGCGCCCGGTCGAACTGGAGCCCGGCCGAAAGATGCCCGGCTCGGGCATTCTCTATCGCGGCAGCAAGGGCGTGATGATGGCCAGCGGAACGTCCGAGGTGCCGCGCCTCCTGCCCGAGGAGAAGATGAAGGCGTTCACCCTGCCGCCCAACACGCTCAAGCGCCGCGGCGGCATCTACAGCGAGTGGTTCGAGGCCGTCCGCGGCGGGGAAAAGCCCTCCGAGCACTGGCCCGACTGCGCGGTCCCGCTGACCGAGTTGGTTCTGCTCGGCTGCATCGCCGTCCGCACGGGCCAATACCTCCAGTGGGACGGACCCAACATGCGCTTCGCCAACAGCGCCGACGCCAACAAGCTCATCACTCCCGACTACCAGAACGGGTGGAAGCTGGAGGGCTGAAACTGCTGATCGACGCCGCCGACTGGCAAGCCCTTCGGCCGCGCACAGTGCCGACCCAGGGCTTGCCATTCGGCGGTGTGGAAAGTGTTCATTTGCTTTTCAGGTGAACCGGTCCAATCAGTCCCGACGGCGCCAGAGGCGAGTTGGGCTTGTACGGGCTCCAGGTGGTCCAGGTGACTCGCTTGTCGGCCGGGAGGGCGGCGTCGCCGATCAGGCGATTGATCCAGAGGTTGGCCACGTCGATCTCCAGCGTGTTCTCGCCCTCGCGGAGGGCGTCGCCCAGTTCCAACAGGTAGGGCGACTTCCAGGCGATGCCGAGGTCGCGTCCGTTGAGGCGGACGCGGGCGGCGACGTTGACCTCGCCCAGGTCCAGCCAGGCGGGCCGCGGCCTGCCGGCAGGTTTAAGGTAGGTGAACGGTCTACGGTAGGTCGCGATGCCCGAGAAGTGGCGGACGGCGGGGTCACGGTGGCAGCTCAGGTCGAGCAGGGCGGGCAGCGAGATCCTAGGCGGCGCGCCGCGGTTCGGCGGGAACGTCACTTCCCACGGCCCGTCCAGTGTCACGACGGCCTCGCCCGGCAGCGGCTTCCATACCGCCAGGGATTCGTCCGTGGGTATCGACTCGTGGAAGACGACGAAGACGCTGCCCGAGGCGGGCAGCGTCAGATCGAGCAGCGTCGTGCCCCGCCGCTCGCCGGCACGCGGCGCGGCCGGGGGGCGGTAGATTCTGCCCGTCATCGGGTCCCAGAGGGTAATGCCTTTGGCCGAGGCCGCTGGGGCATGAGTCTCAGGCAGGAATGCCTGAGTTACTCGGAAGGCCGCCGGGCCGGTCACGGCTTTGTCGGTCGTATTGGAGACGAAGTAGATGTCGCGCCCGCCGTCGCGCCGGTGGATGCAGCGCAGCGGCAGGTCGGACTCGAAGTCGGGCCCGACGCCCATGTCGTGCAGGATGCGGGCGGTGACGCCGTAGTCCGGGTACAGTTCCGGTGGCGGAGGCGGGCGGTGCTTCAGGTTCCACGGGCCCATGGGCATGGGGCCCAGGTCGCGGGCGGGCGTCCATGGGCCGCCGGCCGTCGCGGCGCTGTGCCACTGGGCGTCAGTCACGACCGCCAGCGACGAACCGTCGGCAAACCGGACGCGTAGCGAGCCGATCAGCCCTGCCGGGTTGGGCGCGTCGCCCTGATTCACTGCCTCCACCTCGATCAGGTTGTCCGCGTCGGCTCGCAGGCCGGGCAGGTCGAACGTGTAGACGTTCGTGAAGTTGTCGCCCTCGCCGATCTCCCGACCGTTCACGCGGAGCGAGAACGCGTTGTCGGCAGTCAGGGCGATGGCGGCGGAAGCGACCGCGGGCTTGCCTTTCAGGCTTACCATCCGGCGGAAGAAGCGCTTCTCCCCCGCAGCCGCCGACATGGCGTTGCCGTTGCCGTGCCAGATCCAGCGGGCCTTGGCCAGCGGCTCGGGGGAACGCGCCGGTTGGACTCCGGCTGCGACCGGCCAAAACACGCCCTTGCCCAAGCGGACCGGCCCCTTGCCTTCAAGCCGCTTGGCCAACTCCATGACCTGGCTGTCGCACTCGGGATAGCCCTCCAGGCTGGGCGACTTGACGGGCAGGCTCCCGACGACGTTAGCCCCGGCCTCCACCAGTTCGACGACCTTCCGCATCAGCCGCGGCGTCATGGTCGGCGCGTCGCCCAGGACCAACAGGCGGTAGCTGGCTCCGCCGGGAAAGATGATCCGCCCGTCCTTTACGCTTGCCAACTCGATCAGTCCGTCCGGGTCGCACCCGTCGAAGCTGTATCCGCGCTTGTCGCGTAGGCGGTCCGAGCCGCGCAGGGCGGAGGCCGGCGGGGTGAACACCTGCGGGGCCCCCTCAGGGGTGAGGTAGAGCACGTCGGCCACCGCCGCGCCCTGGCGCAGCATGTGCTGGCAGCGGGCCAGGTACGCGTGGAATGCCCCCGCCAGCGGCCACCAGGTCTGCGTCCGCTCCCAGTGCACCCCGTAGCCGCCGAAGGTGAGCCCGGGTGGGCGACGATCCACGTAGGCCTGGTGCTGGTAGCGGTGGAAGACGATGCGGTTGATGCCCATGCACAGGGCCCAGTCGGCCTGCTGCTTGAGCGTGCCCGGGTGGCGCCGCCAGCCGTCGTGCCCGGAGGTGAACGCCTCGGCGGCCACGATCGCGCGGCCTCTCGTGTGGGCGATCGAGACCGCTTCGATGCAACTGAAGACGCTGTCGAACGTGTCGGCCCAGAACTCGCCCATGGGCACGCCGGCCACCGAGCCGAGGACCATGTCGCCGCACGGGTTCATGTCGTACGGTTCGATGGACAGGCCGAACCCGTGCCGCCGCCCCAACTCCTTCAAGTGGCGGGCGTGGCGTTCGATGACCAACTCCTGCGAGGTCAGGCGGACGTCCCAGAGGAATCGCTCCGTCACCTCGGGGCTCCGGACGATGTAGCCGCTGTAGGCGGGCAGATACGCCAGCGGGTCGCAGCCGCGACGCTTGCGGAACTGCTCGCGGAAGTCCGCGGTCCAGTTCTGGCTGCCCATTTCCCAACTGTCGATGTGCAGGTGCGTCCAGCCCGCCTGCCCATCGGTGCGGCGCGGGCCCACGGCTTTCAGCAGCGGAACGATAAACGCGTCGAAGTGGGCGTCGAGGGCGGAGGCGTTCATCTTGTCGCACTCCAGGCCCAGGCCCGGGTGCGGCGCGGGGCGGGTGTTGGCCCCGGTGCTGGTGCGGCCCAGGCGGAGGATCGTCCACTCGCCCGCGGGCACGTCCCACGTGAGGCGGCCCGAGGGGTCCATTTGTTCTGTGAGGTCCATCACGCGGTCCAGGGGCACGCACGCGTCGGCCGGCGCGGGCGCCGCGTCGGCCGGGCTGGGCAGTCGCGGCCTGACGTTCGGTTTGGACGTGTACGGGTCGCGGACGTACAGGGCCTTCTCGTCGATGTCGGCGACCCGCTGCGGGCCCTTGGGCGTGGGGAAGGCCAGCACGGCTACGTCGCGATAGAACTCCTTGCGGGCCTTTTCCAACTCGGCGGGCAAGTGGCTGCCGAAGTACGGCGGACGAGGCTGGGCCCGGGCGAGCACGGCGTCGAAACGGGCGGGGCCTTTGGCCGGGGTGGCGGCGGCGACCAGATGCTGCATCGACTGCTCGGGTTTGACCCACGGCCCGCCGCTGCCGGTCCAGCCCGGGCCGGCGTTGAGCGTGACGTGCAGGCCCAGCCGCTCGGCCTCCTTCACGCCGTGGGCGAAGGCCTCGCGCCACGCGGGGCTCATGAAGTCCACCGTCCCCCGCGGCACGCCGACGTTGGTCTCCATCATGATGACCCCGCCGATGCCCGCCTGGCGCATGGCCTCCAGGTCAGCCGTCAGGCCCTCGCGACCGAGGTGTCCGTCGGCGACCATCAGGTACACCCATGGACGGGCCGAGTCGGGCGGGGAGGCAAACTCCCGGCGGAGGTCGTCGGCCCCGGCGGCAGGCATCGCCGACAATGCGACGGCCGCAATCAGGACGACCCGGGCAGGCAAAGCAACGGAGGCTCTCATAGAACGGTCTCCCAGCAAGGCGTCACGACGCATGGGAGGATTATGGCCCGCCGTCTTTGGAATGTCACGCGCGGGGGCTGGGGCTACAATGGAGAAAACGCGCCGGCGTTGCACCAGACCGCACACGACACGAGGTGATTATGAGCATGGAACGCTATGTTCGACTGATCGCGGGCACGTTCATCCTGGCCAGCCTGGCCCTGGGCTACTGGGTAAGCCCCTGGTTCTTCCTGTTCACCGCCTTCGTCGGGGCGAACCTGCTCCAGTCCGCGTTGACGCGGTGGTGCCTCATGGAGGACATCCTGGCCAAGTTCGGCGTCAGGCGATGCGGAGAGAGCGACGCGACGCACGCGGATCAGCCCGACTGAGGGCCCCTCAGCGGCGCCGCCGGCGAATGTAGCCGCCGACCGCGGAGGCAGCCGCCAGCACCCCCAAGGCGGTCAGAGGCTCAGGCACGCTCAGCGTGGTGATCGTCAACTGGGGGGCAAACTCGCCCTGGCTGTAGAAATCGGCAATGACGAACGCCTGCTCGTCGAACGCCAGGCGGAAGCCGTAGTTGGAATAGGTGCCGTCCAACCAGCCGCGAACCATGTCGGTCACGTCGATCACGGCGGGCTTGTCGTCGTTCTCGCCGGGCGTGTTGGTCCCGCCGAAACGGAAGGCGTCGGCCACCGCCTGGTCCCAGGCCAGCGTGGTCTCGTCCCATGGGTCGGTCACGCGGGCCAGTTGCAGGTAGGCGGTGTTGACGTTCCGCGAGTCCTGACAAAGGGTCAGCGTGGCGTTGAGCACTTCCCGCCCCATGAGCTCCGACAGGTCAAACTCGAAGAAGGCGTTGGTGCGGAGATTACTGCCGCTCTGGTCGACCGTCCGCTCGCGAACCTGGAGCACGCTCGCCCGATCCGTGCCGCTGGACTCGTCGGGCCAGAGGCTGTCGTTACGGTTGCCCTGCGCGACGGACAGGAACCTCCCCATCGTCCGCGTGTCCTGCGAGATGGTCGCGTCGATCGATCGGGCGGCCGCGAAGTGGCCTGCCGCCGCTTCGCGCCCGATGTCGCTCGCGTAGACCGCCACCTCATCAATCCACCCGCCGGCGCCAAGCCCGATCCATCCGGCCACGTCGGCGGTGTTGACCGTCTGGGCCGACCCGGCCAGCGTGCGGGCGTAGGGCGTTCGGTCCACGCCGTCCACGTAGAAGCGGAACTGGTCCGACGTGGTCGCCCCATCGGGGAAGGTGACGGCAAAGTGGTGCCAGCCTGCGTTTAGAGGCGCGCCCGTGTAGACGGTGGACTGGGGCGAGCCGCCGACGGTTGTGTCAAACGTCACCCCGAAGCGGTGGCCTTCGACGGCGACCGAGACTTCGCCGTTGGAGGCCGTCAGCGAAATCCGCTTGCCGGAGCCAGATCCGGGGGTGCTCAGGTAGGCCTGCGCCGAGGCCGTAGCGTTGAACCAGCCCTCGTAGGTGCGGGCGCTGTTGCCCGAGATCCCCAGCGCGGGCAGGGCCACTTGCGAAGTGGAAGGCGTGAAGTCGACGGAGCGGTTGTCGGCGTCCATCCCGTAGAACCCATCGCCCGCCCCCGGCCCCGCTTCGCCCACCGTTGGACTGTTGGTGTACGTGCCGAAGTCCGTCGGCGCAGCCTGGTTGGCGGCGATGCTGCCGCCGGTCTCGTTGAGACGCCAGTAGTGGACCGCCCCGTCGGCCATGACTTTCTGCCCGTAGTTCGACAGGGCCGGCGCCTGCGCCTGGATGGTCAGATTCGGCCCGTTGACGTTGGCTCCCTGTTGGTTGAAGGCCACTCTGCCGGCGTTGGTTTCGTCGCGGCTCCGCAGCAGCAAGCCCGGGTCGTTGTCCTGGATCATGGACTGCACGACGGCCTGGGGGATGGTCACATTGACGAAGCTGTTCACTGTGTAGGACGCCTGGTTGATCGTGGCCAGCGGCGTCGCGGCATAGCCCTCGACCGGCTGACCCAGATCGCCGGCCGGGCTTGGCCCCGTGGGCAGGTCCGCGTTGGCGGCGTCCTTCCAGGCGACGAGCCCGCCCTGGTCCAGGCGATTCCAGCTAGAGGCCCCGGCCGTCCATGCGGCGTTGGTCGATTGGACTCGATAGACGTCGAAGAAGTCCCCGGCGTCGGGCGAACCGTCCACCTGGGTCACGCGCAGGCGCAGCGTCGCGTCGCCGGTGATCGTCCAGCCCGTCAGCGTTCGCAGGTCGAAGCCTACGAGGCTGCGGTTGTCGGCGTCGTTGCCGTTGTCGCCCGCGAACAGGGCCTGGCTGCCCCCCATAGGCGAGTCGATGTACGTGGATGAGTCATTGAGCCGGGCGCTGGTCACCCCGTTGTAGTTGCTGATGCCCAGTTCGGGGATGGCGGCGGTACGGTAGAACGTAAGCGTATCCCCAACCGCGGGAATGGTCACAGCCAGCAAGACCAGCACAAGTGCGCTCGATATCCGAGCCATCCGTCCGTTCATGGTGTGTCTCCTTGCGTAGCGGGATATAAAGCCGTCCCAGATGCGTCAGGGTCAGACGGCAGAGTTGCTGCATGTCTATTCTACCCGCAATCGGCACGCGCGCCCACTGGCATTTTGACTGGCATTTTGACTTGTCGAGTCGCCTCGCGGTGCTACAATCTCAGCCGGGAATCGGCTGTTCGCGTCCTGCGCCGCATGAGCAAGGGAGTTCCGTGACACGATCCGCCAACCAGACGGTCCGCAGTTCGCGCGTCGGCTTCACGCTGGTGGAGTTGCTGGTGGTGGTGGCGATCATGAGCCTGCTGCTGATGATCCTCACGCCCGCTCTCCAGAACGCGCGACACCTGAGCCGCCAGGTCATCTGCGGCAGCAACCTGCACCAGATCTCGGTGGGCCTGGCCGGCTATGCCCAGTCGCAGCGGGGCGAACTGCCCCCCTTCCACATCAGCGGCACCAAGAGCCTGACCGAGACGTGGCACACCTACATCGCCTACGAGAACAGCACCCGGACAAACGGCAGGATGACGCCGTGGAACATGGCCATGGCCTACGAGACCGGCCACGTCGGCAACTGGCGGGCGTTTTATTGCCCCTCCAACAAGGACCCGCTGCACCGCATGGAAACCTGGACCGAGCCGTGGGGCGGATCGGTCGAGGGCGACCCCAAGAAGCAGCGCATCCGCATGGCCTACAACTACAACCCGCACCAGACGCCCAGCCGCTATCTCTACACCCGCCTGAGCGAGATGCCCGCCGACAAGACCGTCGCCATGGACCTGCTGGCCTTCGACATCTACTGGATGCCGGAGAAACTGTTCCACGGCTGGCCGCCCGGCTGGAACCTCGCGTTCCCCGGCGGGCAGGTGATCTTCTCGGCCAGCTACGACGTGCACGAGTACATCTACAGCCTGGCCTACGGGGGCGGCGACGTGGGGCACAGTTGGACCGCCTTCAACTACGCGCGAGAACTGCTGGGCGGGGGATAATGCAGACGCTGCGGAGGCAAAGCCTGCCAGCCGGCAGGCATTGGCCTATGGCGCTTTCCGCTCCGGTTCCAGATTCGCCGCTGCCACCCAGAGATTCTGCCTGTCGGCGGCCAGCACGCGCAGGACGCCCGGGCCAGTCACCGTGCCCTGCCATGGCTGGTCTGGCGCAGGCGGGCGGACCGGCTCGAAAGCTCCCGGCATCGCGGCCGGTCTACGAACGCCCACCTCCAGCACGCGCGCCCCGGACGGAGGCGAGACGACCCGCCATCGCCACGCGGCTTGTTCCCGCTCGACGGCCAACTCCATTTCCCGCGGCAGTCGAATCCGCGTGGCTGGGTCGCCCAGGATCGCATATGTCAGTTGCTGGTCCTGCTGGAGGCGAGCGGTGTCGATCCGCTCCTCCAGCTTGCCCTCGACGTCCCGCAGCGTCGCTTCCAGCAGCGGGTCGCGCATGGCAGCCGCTTCTCGCTGGGCGGCCAGGAACCACGTGCCCAACCGGCGATACGGGTGGGCCATCTGGTCGAGCATGGCCCGGCCCAGGTAGGCGTTGGGCAGCGGGTGGCTCTCGGTTGTGGCGGCGACGACGGCGACAGGCCCGGCCGGCGCCAACAACAGCGCCTCGCCCAGGCTGGGCGTGGGAGGCGCAGCGGCCGGCGGTGTCGCGTCGCGGGCGGGCGCGGAACCCGGCCAAGACCTTCGACGAGCCTTGGGGTCCACGAAGTCGCCCGTATCGCAGGCGACGATGACCATGGGCGAAGCCACCTCGCCCTGCTCCAACTCCCGCTCCGCGCGTCGCGCGGTCAGTTCCACCCACCGCCCAGTCGTCTGCGAGGCCGCGAACGACGTGCGGCTGGCGTGCCCGATCAGAAGCGTCATCAGCCCCCCCCGCCGCACCTGGTCCAGGAACGCCCGGGCCGGGTCGCCTTTTGCGCCGTCCGGCGGCTCGGAGGCCTCGGTCAGCAGCACCCACGGTTCGAGCCATGCGGGGGATTTGTTCTTGAGCGTTGTCAGCAACAGCGTGTTCGCCAGGCGGTCAACCACCTCGCCGTACATGGCCGAGCCCGCCCAGACGCTCAGCCGCAGGTCGTCTGCGCGGAGGGGGCGCGACTCGTACGCGATGATCTTCGCGACGATCCGCTCCAGTTCCCGGGCCGTCCGCACGGGCAGGCGGCCGACCGGCACGTCGGGCAGACCGTCGGCGTCGAGGTCGCCCCAGGCCGCGTCGGAGGCGAATGTCGGCGGTTGAACGTCGCGCCAGCGATAGAACGGCAGGCGTCTGACGGGGACCCTCCACGGCCGGCCCGCGTCGGCGGGGTCGTCGCTGTCGTCGCCGACCAGCAGGATGCAGGCGGGCGGGCGCGGCAGCTTCGCGATCGCCCGCTCGACCGGCTCGGTCGTTACCACGGCCTCCAGCCCCTCCGCCCCGCGGTGCCCGGCCAGCGGGGCCAGCGCCCGCTCGAACATGGGGCGGGTCACGGCCAGCCAGATCGGCTTGTCGCGAGGGGGCTCGGCCGTCGCAGCCGCGCACGCCCACGCGCAGACGAATGCGACCACGACGACGCCAATCGCACCCCGTGCCGGCCGGCGAGCAATCTGGCCTTGGGTCTCAGGCGTGATCGAACTCCATCCGCTTGACCTCCACGCCGGGAACGGCGTTGAGGTTGGCCATCAATTGTTCCACGCCGCTGTCGGGCCCGACCATCTCCAGCAGCAGGATGCCGTTGAGCCCGGCGACGTCGTCGCCCACCTCGTGCAGGCCCAGGCGGGTCTTGATCTGTTTGCCGAAGGCGGTCAACTGCTTCTGGACCTCGATGGCTTCCTTCAGTCGGTCGGTGATGTGAATCCCAAGAATCGTGTGCTTGCCCTTGTACGCCATGGCTGGTTCCCTTTCAGGTTCCGGGTCGAAGCGATTATACCCCGCAGCCTGGACCGCTCAAGCAGTCAAACGGTCCGGGGGCAGAAGCGATGGGGCCCTCGGGCGCGCGGAGCGTGCGGCAGTCTTCCTCGTCGGGTATTGAACTGTCGCATCAGGTCTCGTATCCTTAGCGGGCGTTCGCGACGATCCGTAAGGAACGAGACGAGACATGAGACGCGGCATACTCGCCAACCGAGACGAACTGAAGGCCCTGCGGTCCCGCATCGCCCGCAGACCCTTCGACAGCATCTACGACTTCCTCCGCAAACGCTGCGCCCTGATCCTGACCACGAACCCGATCACCGAAGCCCAGTGGCGGGCCAACTGGCAGCAGGGCGTCTGGTGCGCCGCCACCACCGCCGCCCGCACCGCGCAGGGCCGGATCATCGACCTGTTGATCGCGCACCACGTGGACCGCAATACGGCCTACCGGGACCGGGCGATCGAAGAACTCAAGAACCTCGTCAGTTGGTCAAGTTGGACCGACCCCTGCCACTCGGAGTTGGAGGTGGACCTGTGCACGGCCGAGGCGGCCGTCGCCGCCGCGGTGGCCCTGGACTGGCTGTACGAGGACCTGACCGAGGCGGACCGCCTTCGCGTGATCCACGCCCTGCGCCACAAGGTGATCGAGCCGTACCACCGGGCCGTGAAGAAGGGGGCGTGGTGGTACTCGTGCTACCACCATTGGAACGCGGTGGTCAACAGCGGCTGCCAGATCGCCGCCCTGGCCCTGAGCGACGAAGAGCCCGAGGCCCGCGAAGTCGAGCACTTGAGCCTGGATGCCCTGAGGCATTTCTTTGACGCCCTGGGTCGCGAGGGAGGCTGGGACGAAGGGCTGGGCTACTGGGGCTACGCCATGCGCTACGTGCTGCTGCTGGGCGAAGCCCGCGCCCGCCTGCTGGACGACCAGCGGATTTTCCACGCCCGCGGCATGGACGCCACGGGGCTGTTCCCGATCTACTTCACCCCCAACGCCCACGCCGCCAGCTTCGGCGACCAGAGCGTCGTGCCCCTCTACGGGGCCTTCTACATCCTGGTCAAGCACTTCGGGCTCAAGGAAGTCACCTGGTGGCTGGACACCTACGCCTTTCACCGTGACGTCAGCGCCGCTGACTGGTCGGCGGCCGGGCTGGCCCTGCTGCTGCGTCCGGTCGACGCCGAGACCACCCGACAGCCCGCCCTGGCGCCGCTGAAGGTGTTCAACGAGATCGGCTGGGCGGCCATGGCCGACCAGTGGCCCCGCCCGAGCTTCTACGTTGCCGCCAAGACCGGCGACCTGGCGGCCAATCTCGCCCAGTGCGACATGAACTCCATCCAGGTCCACGTCGACGGAGAGGCGCTGCTGGTGGACCTGGGTCACCCGCCGCACAGCCGGGAGTACTTCTCCGGCGACCGCGGCGGGTTCTACCAGGTCCAGGCCCGGGCCCACAACACGCTGACCGTGGGCGAGCGTGAGCATCGCATCGACGCCCAGGGACTGATCATCGAGGCGCAGACCGGGACGGACTATCGCTGGCTGGCCTGCGACGCCCGAACCGCCTGCGGCGAGAACGTCCACTTCGTCCGCCACCTGATCATGCTGGTCAACCCCGCCTCGCACGCCGGGCGCATGCTGGTGGTGATCGACGAGTTGGCCAACTCCCTGTCCGAGCAGGTCGATCTGTTCTGGCACACCCAGGGGCGAATCCATCTCGACGCACCCGGCGCCACGGGCACAATCGCGGGCCGGCGAGCGGGGCTCTACTTCGCCCTGGCCGCCACCCAGTCTTTCCAGTTCGCCGCGCACAGCCACCCGCTGTCGCCCCACCAGAGCGACCACGTGCTGCACGCCAGTGTGCCTCATCCCTCCAACCGGCTGCTGCTGATGAGCGCGTTCTCGCGAGAGAAGCTCACGGGCAAAATGGACGTCAAGGAAGCCAACCGAGGCAACGTGGTGGTCCATGCGGGCGGCTGTTATCTGCACTTCAAGCGGCTCAAGCGCCACCTGCAACTGGACAAGGTATCGATGCGATAGGCTCGCGGCGAGACCCTTCGCACTGCCCCCGGGACACCCTTGCCGCGGGTTTCGCGCCCGCGAACGGGAAGGAAGGCGACCATGAGATCAACCGCGTTCCTGGCGTTGCTTCTTGCGGCTGGGGGCTCTGCCCTGACGCCCGCCCCGTTGGCCGCCGACGACGAACTTCTCTTGCGCTACGACAGCCCCGCCAGGAACTGGGCCTCGCAGGCCCTGCCGCTGGGCAACGGCCGGCTCGGCTGCATGGTCTTCGGAGATGTCGAGAGCGAGCGGCTCCAGTTCAACGAGGACAGCCTCTGGACCGGCGACGACAATCCGTCCGGCGACTACGGCTCGATGGGCGCCTACCAGACCTTCGGCGAGTTGCTCATCCAGACGGGCGAGCCCCAGCAGGCGGAGTTGTCCTGCGCCAGCGGGCACAAGGCCTTCTACGCCGCCGAGGAGATCCAGTTCAGCGCCGATGGGCGGGCCGACACCAAGTGGTGCGTCGTCCACGATAGCAAGCCCGTCATCTGGCAGCGCCGGCTGGCCAAGCCCGCCGCCGTAACCTCCTACTCGTTCACCACCTGCCAGAACTTCCCCCAGCGCGACCCCAGGACCTGGGAACTGGCCGGGTCCAACGACGACGACGCGTGGACCGTGCTGGACCGCCGAACCGATCAGCCCCCGGACAAGCGCGGCGCGACGCGAACGTTCACCTTCGAGAACAAGGCGCCCTACCGCTTCTACCGCATCACGTTCCAGGCCAACCACGGCCTGCCGCACCTTCAGATCGCCGAGATCTCCCTGCCGGGGGGCGCGGGCAAGGTCGCCCAGGCCGCCCAGGCCGCTCAAGACGGGTACGAGCGGTCCCTGTCGCTGGGCGTGGGCGAGCACCGCGTCACCTTCCGGCGCAGCCAGGTGACGCACACGCGGACGGCGTTCGTCAGCCATCCCGACCAGGTGCTCGTGCTGCATTGGACGGCCGACAAGCCGGGCAACGTGAGCGGGATCGTCCGCCTGCAGGGCGCCCACGGCGAGCGATGCGCCGTCGAGGGCAATGAGATCGGCTTCGCCGGAAAGCTGTCCAACGGCCTGGAGTACGAGGCCCGCGCGCGCGTGCTGAGCAGGGGCGGCAAGCTGTCGGGCGACGGGGACTCGATCCGGCTGGCCGGGTGCGACGAGGCGGTCATCCTGCTGGCGGGGGGCACGAGCTATCTGGCGGATTCCGCAGGCGGATACAGGGGTGAGCACCCCGGGCCGACGGTCCGCCGACAGATCGAGTCGGCTGCCGCCCTGGGCTACGAGAAGCTGCGCTCGCGTCACCAGGCGGACTTCAAATCGTTGTTCGACCGGGTGCGCGTGGACTGGGGGCGCAGCGCGCCGGATGTCCGCTCGCAGACCACCGACCGGCGCCTGGCCGCCTACGCCCAGGATGGGCAGGACCCGGAATTGGAAGCCCTGCTGTTTCAGATGGGGCGATATCTCCTGATGTCCTGCTCGCGCCGACCCGGCAGGCCCGCCAACCTCCAGGGCCTGTGGAACGATTCCAACTCTCCGCCCTGGCACAGCGATTACCACGCCAACATCAACGTGCAGATGAACTACTGGCCGGCCGAGGTGGCCAACCTGAGCGAGTGCCACCTGCCCTTCTTCGACCTGGTCATCAGCCAACTGCCCGCGTGGCGCAAGGCGACGGCGGCCGCCAAGGAGTACCAGCGTCGCGACGGGGCGCCGGTCCGCGGCTGGGCCCTGCGGACCTCGCACAACATCACCGGTGGGATGGGCTGGCAGTGGGACAAATCGGCCAACGCGTGGTACGCCCTGCATTTCTGGGAACACTACGCATTCACGCAAGACAAGGAGTATCTCCGAACGGTCGCCTACCCGGTGATTCAAGAGGTCTGCGCGTTCTGGCAGGGCCAGCTCAAGACGTTGGACGACGGGCGCCTGGTCGTGCCCGACGGCTGGTCGCCCGAGCACGGCCCGCACGAAGACGGCGTGAGCTACAACCAGCAGATCGTCTGGGACCTGTTCACCCATTTCATCCAGGCGTCCGAAGCATTGGACGTGGACGCCGACGAGCGGGCGAAGGTCCGCGCGATGCGCGACAAGCTCGTCGGCCCGCAGGTGGGCAAGTGGGGCCAGTTGCGGGAGTGGATGACCGACCGCGACAATCCGAAGGACTCGCACCGCCACACATCCCACCTGTTCGCGGTCTACCCGGGTCAGCAGATCTCGGTGGCACGGACGCCCGAGTGGGCCAAGGCGGCGGCCGTCTCGCTGGAGGCCCGCGGCACCAGCGGCGACAGCCGGCGCGAATGGGCCTGGGCCTGGCGATGCGCGCTGTGGGCCCGCCTGCGGGAGGGCGACAAGGCCCTGGCCATGATCCGCAATCTCTTCTCCCACAACCTGCTGAGCAACCTTTTCGGCAACCATCCGCCGATGCAGATGGACGGGAACTTCGGCATCACGGCCGCCATCTGCGAGATGCTCCTCCAAAGTCACGCAGGCGAGATCCACCTCCTGCCCGCCCTGCCGAAGGCCTGGCCTGGCGGCAGCGTCCGCGGCCTGCGGGCGCGCGGGGGAATCACGGTGGATTTCGCCTGGGCCGACGGCAAGGTGACCCAGTGGCGGCTGCACGCAGACAAGCCCACGTCGGTCGCCCTCCGGGTGAACGGGCAAGTCAAGACCGTCCAGGCCGGGCCGTGACCGCTCGTCGGGTGCGCCCGCGCGCGAGGCGGCCGGCCGAAGCAACGGAACTCTAACTGACGCTTAAATTTATCTTCTTGCGAAGCCGACAATTAGACGATATAATGCCTGGAAAGATAAGTGTTGAGACGGTCTGCCCGGCATGGGGTCGGGCGGAAAGCGGCAAGAAAGAGTAACGCAGGTTTTATGCAATTCGAAGAGTTCGGGCTCATAGAGCCCCTGATGCGTGCCATTGGCGAAGAAGGCTACGCGACCCCCACCCCGATCCAGGAACAGGCGATCCCCCACGTGTTGGCTGGCGGCGACCTCCTGGGCTGCGCCCAGACCGGAACGGGCAAGACGGCGGCGTTCGCGCTGCCCATTCTCCAGCGGCTGTACAACACCAAGACAGACGGACCTCGCGTGATCCGCAGCCTGATCGTCTCGCCCACGCGGGAACTGGCCGCCCAGATCGGCGACAGCTTCGCCGCCTACGGGCGTCACACGGGCCTGCGCCACGTCACGATCTTCGGCGGCGTGCGATCCGGACCACAGCGAAAGGCCATCGCCAAAGGCATCGACATCCTCGTGGCCACACCGGGGCGCCTGCTGGACCTGGTGGGCCAGGGGGTGGTCAAGCTGGATCACGTGGAAGTCCTCGTCCTGGACGAGGCCGACCGCATGCTGGACATGGGTTTCATCGAGGACGTCCGGCGGATCGTGCGGCTGCTGCCCCGCGAACGACAGACCTTGTTCTTCTCGGCCACCATGCCCTATGAGATCCAGCATCTGGCCGACTCGATCCTTCGCAACGCCGTGGAGATCCGCATCGCCCCCGAGGCGCCGGCGGCCGAGACGGTCGACCAGACGGTGTACTTCGTGGAGCGGGGCCAGAAGCATCTGCTGCTGGCCCACCTGCTCACGGACGAAGCGGTGAGCCGCGGGCTGGTGTTCACGCGGACCAAGCGGTCGGCGGACCGGCTGACGCGGACGCTGCGGGAATCGCAGATCCTGGTCGACGTGATCCATTCCGACCGGAGCCAGAGCGAGCGGGAGCGGGCGCTGGACCGGTTCAAGAAGGGGCACGTCCGCGTACTGGTCGCCAGCGACATCGCCTCGCGCGGGCTGGACGTGGACGACATCAGCCACGTGATCAACTACGACATGCCCGAGGAGCCCGAGACCTATGTGCACCGGATCGGGCGGACCGGGCGGGCCGGCGCCGCGGGACAGGCGTTCTCGTTCTGCGGCATCGAGGAGCGCTGCTACCTCGACCAGATCGAGAAGCTGATCCGCCGACCGCTGCCCGCCACCAGCGATCACCCGTTCCTCTCGCCCGTGCCCCGCGCCGCCAAGGCCGCCGCGACACCCGCCCCAACCGGGCCGGCCATGGCCAACGGCTGGAAGAAGCCCCTCCGCCGCAACCTGCTGGGGCGCCGGCGCCGGCGGTAAGACCACAGCCCGGGCAGACAGAAGACAATGGCCGCCGAGGTCCCTTGGGGACCCCGACGGCCAATGCGTTTCATGGCGTTCTCAAGAAGGCGAGCCGGACAGGCGAGCCCCTCGACAACGATGGGGCTCGATACGGGCTGGCCTTTCCCACTGCCTTGCCCTCTACTTCCTCTGCTGCTTCATCTCTTTCTGCTTGTCGGCCAGGTAGTCCTTCCGCTGGTCCGGGGCCATTACCGACATCACGATTTCCTTGTAGATCGAGCCCATCTGGGCGCCGCTGAAGGTCGAGCCGGCAGCCAGTTTCTTGGCCGCCTTCTCGCATACGTCTTTGACCTTGGTGGACTGGTCCTCCGTCCAGGAGAAGCCGTGGAATTCCTCCTTGACCTTCCTGTCCACCAGCTTGTTGAACAGCACCAGTTTCTGCTCCGGCTTGAGCAACGCGATGACGGGAGCGTCCCACTTCTGCCCGTAGGTCTCCATCTGCTTCTCGGCCAGGCGAAGCTCCTGCCCCATCCGTTCCTTCTGACGCTTGTCCTTGATGGCGGCCACTTTCTGGCGGGCCTTGTCGATCTTGTCCTGGCGCTCGGCGGTCTTCTTGTCCCGCTCCTCCTTGAGCTTGGCGACCTTTTCCTTCTGCTCGTCGGTCAGGTTGCAGTCGGCCTCGATGATTCCCATCACATCCTCGGCGCCGGCCTTCTCGCCCTTGTCCTTTGGAGCCGCTCCAGCCGACGACACCCAGCACGCCACGCCGATCACACCGACCGCCGCCACCCACCACCACGTCCTGCTGTTCATGACCGTGCCTCGAAAGGGGACCTTCGGGAATCGCGCGACCGGCCCCAAGCCCCGCGGGGCCGCCGCTCACTTCCTGCTTGACGCCACGCCGGAGCCTTCCGGCGCCTGGGCATAGTATACCCGCCTTTTGCCCGCAAGGGAATCTTCCGGCGCTTTGTGAATTCCACCTCGCCCGTCCCGGAGCGGCACCTTTTACAAAGCCTTTACAGACCTTGGCCTCGCCGACGCGACTATATCCATAGACGTCGAGCCGCGCGTGGCGGCATTGCCCGAAGGAGAACAACATGATCCGGCGACTGACCTCCCCCACCATGATGGCCGGCACGGCGGCAGCCTGGCTGGCGGCCCTCGTCTTCTGCCTGCCCTGGTTCGCGATCGCGCCCGCCTCGCCGACGCCCGCGCCCGCCCAGGCCGACCAGCGGCCGCTGTTCGCCAAGAGCACGCCCGCCGAGAACCCGCCACGCCTCTGCCTGGTCCGCGACCAGCGGAAGGTGCTCGGCTGGATCAGCGGACGCGACAGCTACGCCGGCAGGCAGGTTGCCGTCTCCTGCGGCGAGGGCGCCGCCAGCGCGGCCATTGTTCAAGCCGACAACACCTTCACCTGGCACTATCGGGTGGCCAAACCCACAGACGCGACGTTCACCGTCGACAAGTTGTCCAACTCGTTGCGCCTGGCACCGGCGGAGACTCTCGAACCGGCCGCCTTCTTCGTCGTCGACCGCAGCGTCTATCGCCCGGGCCAGGCGCTGCGGTTCGCCGCCTTCCTGCGCCGCCTGGACGAGGGCGACCGGTTCGTCCCCATCGCCCCGCAGGACGTCGAGGTTCGCCTGACCGCCCTGAAGAAACAGACCGTGGCCGCCAAGCTCCGCCTGCGCAGCGACGAGTCCGGGCGGCTGGCCGGCGAATACACCTTCAGCGAGGCCGACGCCCTCGACGCGTACGAGCTGTCGGCCGTCGGCTTCAAGGGCGCCGCCACCGTCACGCTGGCGGAATTCCGCAAGTCGAAGATCAAGCTGAAGATTGCCGGCGCGGTCGCCGACGGCAAGCTGGACCTCACGTTCGACGCGGTCGACTTCACCGACAAGCACGTGTCCGCCAGCCGTGTCGACTTCAACGTACAGGTCGTCCTCGGCCTGACCGCGCCGGCCCGCGAGGGTCTCAAGGGTGATGATTTCGTCTACGCCGACGACGAGGAACGGGACTGGGACGAAGACGCCGCGACCGCCGCGATGGACGATGCCGCCCTGCTGGCGGCCTGGCAGCCCGTGGGCTTATCCTACCTGGCCCCGCGCGGACCGGCAGTTCTCGCCCAGATGCGCCACAGCCTGGAGTTGGCCGGCCGAGGCCAGGCCCGCCACAGCATCGATCTCCAGAAGGACTGGCTGGAGCGCGGGTGCAGCGTGCTGGTTGAGGGCGTGGTGACCGACCGCAACGGTCGCGAGCAACGGGCCGTCGAGCGGATCGACCTGGCCGGACCAGCCGCCCAGACCGCCCTGCGCCTGGACCTGCCCGGTCGCGATCTGGCCGCGGGCGAGGCGTTCGCCGTGACGGCCCGGCTGGCGGACGGACGTCCCCTTCCCGCCGACGCCCGCAGCACGGCCGTCGTGCTGCAACTGGCCCCCGCCGCGCCCCGCTACGGCTACTACAGTCCCTACTCCAACGTGGCCTACAACCAGCTTGACCAGCGCTACTTCGCCCGCTCGCTGCACTCCGCCTTGCCCCACCGGTTGGGGTGGCGGCAGACGGCCGACCTCAACGTCGCGCATCACCAGTTTGTTCAGGCGGTCCCATTTGACGGCGATCATGTCCAGTTGTCCCTGGACGAGAGCGGCCCCTACCGCATCGTTGTCAGCACCCGCCTGCCGGACGGACGGGTGATTCAGGAGCAGGCCGGTCTGATCGTACGCCCCTCGGCGGACGTGCCCCGGCTGATCCTGCGACTGGACAAGCGGCAACTGGCAGCGGGCGAGGAGCTCACCGGCCGGATCGACTCCGCCTTCGCCGGCGCTCGTGTCCTGCTGACCCTCCGCGACAGTCACGGCGTGCGATGGTGGCAGACTCTCCAGCTCGAAGGCTCGACCGGGCGATTTTCGCTTTCCCTTCCGCCGGGCCTGTCCTACGGATGCAGCCTGGCCGTCCAGTACCCGACCCCGTCGCGGGTGCACGTCGCGCAGCAGATCTTCCGCGTCCGCCCCGACGACCGCACTCTCCGCATCGACGCGAAGACGCCCGCCGACTGCCGCCCGGGCCAGAAGGTCCGTCTCGACTTCCAGGTCAACCGCAACGAACCGGTCGACCTGGTGGTCTCGGTGTACGACCAGTCGCTGCTGGCCGTCGCGCCCGACCGCCGCACGGACATCCGCGACTTCTTCCTGGCCGACCTCCGCGCCGCCGACCAGGCCGGGGCCGACCTGCTCCGCCGCCGCTTGGGCGAGTTGACCGTCGAACAGGCCGTCGCCATGGCCAAGGCGGCCAAGCCGTCGGTCGTCCGGGACGACTACGACAACCTGCTCCAGGCGGTTGCGACCGTCAGCCCGGGCCAGAACATCAACACCTACCACGTGATGGGCCTGCTGGAGGCCGCCGGCGTCGCCGCCCGCTACGACGCCAGGTGGGGCTGTTCGTGGTATGCCCGCGTCAACGACAACAAGCAGCCCCCCTGCCGCCTGGCCGACCTGCTGGACGCAAGAACGCCCGACGGCACGCACTTGAGGTTCCGCTGCCGCGGCGGGGTCGTCTGCCTGGAAGAGGTCAATCCGCGCCGCATGGCCGAGACGGCTCGCAACATCGCTCGCTACGCCGGGCAGGCCCGCTACCAGGCGCGAGGCGACGCCCACTTCTCCGCCAGCGCCAACGCCATGTACTCGGCCAGCGGGCAGTCGTTCATCTCGCACATGCCGGCTGGGCCCGCCATCGAACTCATCCAGCCGGACGCGATGGCCGGACAGGTCGCGGTGCGAACCGACTTTTCCGACTCGGCCTGCTGGAACGCGAAGCTCCGCACGGACGCGAACGGGCGGGCCGTCGTCGAGTTCAAGCTCCCCGATTCGATCACCAACTGGCACGTGGTAGCCACGGCGGTGTCGCGCGACATGCACGTGGGCCAGCACAAGACCAGCTTCCGCTCGACGCGCCCGATCATGGTCTGGCCGATGGTGCCGCGGGTGTTCGTCGAGGGCGACCGGGTCCGTCTGTTTGCCGCGGTTCACAACACCACCGACCGGGACCAGACGCTCCGCGTGCGGCTCAAGGTGGACAACGGCAGCGTGCTGGACGAGGAAGAGAAGCTCGTGGTCGTCGCCGCCCGCTCCGACGCGCCGGTCTATTGGACGTTCGCGCCGGGCACCGCGGGCTTCACGCAGTTGTTGATGACCGCGACCTGCCCGGCTGGGTCGGACGCGTCGCTCAAACGACTGCCCGTGGTGTGCCCGGCCGCGGAAGAACTGATTACCCGCTCGGGCTACTGCAAGGCCGGCGCGGAACTGGACGTGCCCGCGGACGTGGACCTGGCCAAGGCGAGCCTGGACGTGGTGGTCGTGCCCTCGCTGGCGGCGGACATGGCCGACACGCTGGAGTACCTGGTCGAGTACCCGCACGGGTGCGTGGAGCAGACGATGAGCCGCTTCCTGCCGGCGATCAAGGTGGCCCAGATCCTCAAGCGGTATCGCATCGAGCACCCGGGCCTGAAGGCCAAGCTTCCCGGCTGCGTGGACGCCGGGATCAAGCGGCTGCTCCAGCTTCAGAAGGGCGACGGCGGCTGGGGTTGGCAGGGCAACGGGCAGACGCACGAGATGATGACGCCGTACGCCTTGTATGGGCTGCTGGAGGCGCGGGCGGCCGGGTACGGCGTGGACGAACAGGCGATCCAGCGTGGGCTCAACCGCCTCAAGGCGTTCATCGACGCCATGGGCCAGCCCCAGGCAGCCGACCGGATCTACTGCATGTACGTGTGGTCGTTCCACGCGGACCTGGAGAAGGCCTGGTGGGACTTCATCGAGGCGGAGGTGGACCGCGGCAAGCTGAGCGATTACGCGCTGGCCCTGTCGCTGGAGGTGGCGGCGCGGAAGGGACGCGGGGAGCTGGCCGCCCGCCTGGCGACCGCCCTGAGGAAGCGGGTCCGCGAGGATTCGCATGGGCTGCACTGGACCACCGCGGGCTTCTCCCGCTGGGGAAACGACCCGTTCGAGATCACCGCGGCCGTGCTCAAGGCCTTCGCCGTGCACAACCACGACGAGAAGCTGATCCCGGGCATCCTGGACTACTTCGCCCGCACCAAGCGGGGCAACCGCTGGAACTCGACCAAGGACACAGCCATGGTCCTCTTCGCCATGTGCGAGTACCTCTTCCGCCAGGACGGCTCGGGCCAGGTCAGCAGGCAGGTCCGCATGACGATCAACGACGGCCCGGCCCGGACGGTGGACCTGTCCGACGGGTTGACCGCCCGCGTCCGGCTGGAGGGCGCCGCCCTGAAGAGCGGGCGGAACGTCGTCGCCTTCGAGAAGGCCTGCCCGGGCACGATGTTCCGCCTGGTCCTGCGCCATCGGCGAAGCGGGCAGGACCTGGCGCCCTCGGCTGTCGGCGTGAGCGTTGCCCGACGCCTGACCTTGTTGAACGAGTCTGGCCAGGCCGTCCGCGAACTGCGAAACGGAGACACGGTGCCCAGGGGCAGCTACCTGCTCAGCAGCGTGACCGTGCAGAAGCAGGACGGAGCCACGATGCGCTACCTGCTGGTCTGCAACCCCAAGCCCTCGTCGGCTGAGATCATTCCGGCTGACGACAAGCGGTTCACCGCCGCCCGCTCGAACTGCGTGTTGCGGGAGGACAAGACGGTCGGCGTGCTCTTCCACCACGAGCAGACGGGCAACGTCCAGGATTCGTGCGTGTTCCTGGCCGAGATGGCGGGCGAGTACGTCCTGCCGCCCGCCCAGGCCGAGATGATGTACGACAGCGATGTCCGCGGCCACAGCGGGACGTTCCGCCTGAAGGTCGTGGACGAACAGCCGGCGAAAGTGGCGGCGGCGGGGAAATGACCAATGACCAATTTTCAATGACCAGTCAATTTCCGATATCCACATGCTTCAATATCCAAACCAGCGGGATGCGTTTCCCGGCGTCTGGAACACGCAATGAAAGAAGAGATATATCTCTGTGATCTCAGTGTCCTCTGTGGTTGGAATTCGAGGTAGAATAGCCCCATGCCCCAGCGCATCCTGGTCATCGAGGACGAGGCCCCTATCCGGCGTGGACTGGTGGACGCCCTTGCCCACAGCGGCTACATGCCGCTGGAGGCGGCCGATGGAAAGGCCGGACTTGAGTTGGCCTTGACGGCGGAGTACGACCTCCTGCTGCTGGACCTGATGCTGCCGAAGGTGGCGGGGCTGGAGATCCTCCAGCAACTCCGCCAGGTTCGCCCCGCCGTAGCGGTGATCATCCTGACGGCGTTGGGACAGGAGGGCGACCGCGTCCGCGGGCTCAAGCTGGGGGCCGACGATTACATCGTCAAGCCCTTCAGCGTGAAGGAACTGCTTGCCCGCGTGGAGGCGGTGCTGCGCCGCTCGGCGGAACGCCCCAGCGACCTGCGCCGCTTCGCCATCCCGGGCGGGACGGCCGACCTGGACCGCTGCGAGCTTCGTTTCGACGACGGGCAGCGCTGCGAGCTGTCGCAGCGGGAGATGGAGCTGCTGCGCTACCTGGTCCGCAACGCCAACCGGGCGGTCTCTCGCGACGAGATCCTCGCCCGGGTGTGGGGCCTGGGCTCGACGGCGAACATCGTCACCCGCACGGTGGACATGCACGTGGCCCGCCTGCGCGAAAAGCTCCGCGACGACGTGAGCGATCCCCGCGTCCTGCTGACCGTGCGGGGCAAAGGGTACATGTATGCGCAAGAGCAGGTCGACAACGAATGAGCAATGCGTGCCGGAAAGCCCACGGAAGGCCTTCCGTGGGCTTTGGACCCTGTGCGCGTATGGAAGAAATACATGAAGAGCACCTTACGCATCTGGTTGATCTTCTCCCTGGCCCTGGCGGTCGTATTGGGCGTGATGGCGTGGGTGAGTTGGACCGTCCTGCGACTGGATGAGGCCCGGACGACGGCGGCGTGCCAAGCGGAACTGGAAGAGGCCGCCCGCCTGGCCCTGTGGCGGATGGACGCGGCCGTGCCGGCCCTGCTGTTCCAGGAGCACATTCAGCCGCTGACCCGGCCGGGGCGAAGCGGCCTGTCCGTCACCTCGCACCGCCCCACGGATACCGGCGATAGCCCCGTTGTCGTCATCCGGCGGTTCACGCTGGACCCGCAGGCGTACAAGCCGCCCGCCGCGCCTGCGGGCCCCGAAGCACCGACACCGGACTCCCGCCCGTCGGTGGAGCAGCAGTTCACCAGCCTGCTGCGACCCGACGCGCTGCTGACCCAGTTGCCGGATGCCCAGTTGGCGCCCGCCCCGCTGGAGTTGGCGGGCCTGACGAGCACCGGCAATGAAGCTTTCGGCGGACAGTCGATGCGCAATATGGGCGAGATGCGGGCCCGCGCCGCGGTGGCGGCCAACACCCTTAACCAGATGCAGCAGCAGATGACCCCGCGAATCGAGGCCGACGACGTGCACCTGGGCCCCCTTCAGCCGCTTTGGATGGGCGGCGAACTGCTGGTCGCCCGCAAGGTCAAGGCCGCCGGCAGGCTCTATGTCCAGGGCTGCTGGATGGACTGGCCGGGGCTTCGCAGTTCGCTGCTCACCAGCGTTAAGGACCTGCTGCCCAACGCTCGTCTCGAGCCCGCCACAGGCGGGGCCGCCGAGCGAGGCGACCGCCTGCTGGCGGGGCTGCCCGTGAGGCTGATCCCGGGCGAGGTCCGCTACAGCACCCAGGCGACCTCCCCCATCCGCACCAGCCTGCTGATCGCGTGGGTCTGCCTGCTGGTGGCGGCCGGGGCGGTGGCGGCCCTGCTGGGCGGGGCGCTGGCGCTGGGGCGGCGGCGAGGGGACTTCGTCTCTTCCGTCACCCACGAATTGCGGACCCCGCTGACCACCTTCCGCATGTACAGCGAGATGCTCCGCGACGGCATCGTCGCCGACGACCGCCGCCAGGACTACCTCGACACCCTCCACGCCGAATCCAACCGCCTGACCCACCTGGTCGAGAACGTGCTGACCTACTCCCGCCTGGAAAGCCGCCCCGCCGACCTGGCCGCCGCCAGCGTCCCCCTGGGCGGGCTGCTCGACGGCTGCGTGCAGCGCCTCCGGGACCACTGTGCCCAGGCGGGCATGGAATTGGACGTTCGGATGGACGACAAGGCGGCGGCTACGACGGTGCGGGCCGACCCGTGGGCGACGGAACTGGTCCTGTTCAACCTGGTGGACAACGCGTGCAAGTACGCCGCCTCCGCCGACGACAAGAGAATCCACCTGGAGGCGGAAGTCCGCGACGGCTGGGCCCGCCTGCGGGTGCGCGATCACGGCCCGGGCATCGCCCGGCGCGACCGGCGCAAGCTCTTCCGGGCCTTCGCCCGCCTGCGCCAGGAGATGGCCGGTGGCAAGCAAGGCGTGGGCCTGGGCCTGACCATCTGCCGGCGCCTGGCCCGCAGCATGGGCGGCACACTCGCCGTCGAGGACGCGCACGAGTATGGGGCTTGCTTCTGCCTGTTGCTGCGGTCAAGCTAGGGTAGTGCACCAATTGGCTCGGACATCTTCGGAAGGCTTACCCTCCCTCGGGGACGGGGGCAAGCCAATGACCGGTCGGCTGGGCAAGCCGTTCAAATCACCGCTCCCCCCCGCCACTGCGCTTGCTGTTACCCACGTCTTGACCCCTGCCGCCTTGGGCGGCAGGTGGATCAGTTTGGGTGAGCTAGCCACGGCCCGGATTCGGCCGGGCCCCTGCCGCCTTGAGCGGCAGGTGAACAAGTTTGCCTGGCTATTCGGAGCCGACTACCAGCGGCGAGACTTCTTCCCCTGCCGGATGAACCGGCAGGGGCCGGGGAGAGGATTCCGGCCGCAGGCTAGCCCACTCAGACTCCTTCACCCGCCGGATGAACCGGCGGGGGTCGCCCCTGCGAAAGATGTGGGTAACAGCCAGCACAGGGGCCGGGGGAGTCTTAGCCGGGCGCGATGGGCCAGATCTGTCATTCTAAGCACAACCTTGCTTCTGATCCCGTCGGTGTTGGCGGCAGCGCCGTCTGCTCCTCCGGGCGGCGCCGTCGACGTCCAGGCTCTGCGAGCGGCGATCCAGGACCTGGCCGCGACGTTTGGACAGGACTATCCCCAGGCAAAGCAGCACCTGGCCGATCTCGACCGCCTCCAGGCGGCCGGCGATCAGGCCGGCCTGCATGCTCTCCAGCGCCGGGCCCTGCTGGCCAACCCCCTTCTGACGGCCCAGCCGATCCTCTTCGTGACGCGCGGGCAGTACGTCAACACGCACGGCACCGAAGAGACGATGTACCAGACGGGAGAGATCTGCACCCAGCACTTCCGCGGGGGCGGGAGCCTGAAGCTGCTGCGGGTCGGCCCCGACGGCTCGACGAGCGCGGGCACGCTGCTGGAGCAGCCTGCGGGCGTCGTGCGCGACCCGGAGGTCAGCTTCGACGGCTGCCGCGTGTTGCTGTCCATCCGACGCGACATCCGGGACGACTACCACCTCTACGAGCTGGAACTGAAGGACGGCCCCGCCGCGGGCCCGCTCCGCCAGCTCACCTTCGCCCCGCGCGTCAGCGACATCCAGCCGGTCTACCTGCCCAACGGGCAGATCCTCTTCAGCTCCACTCGCGAGCCCAAGTACATCCCGTGCCAGCGACACCTCATGGCCAACCTGCACGTCATGAACGCCGACGGCTCGAACATCCGCCAGATCGGACACAACACCCAGTTCGAGGGCCGTTCCAGCCTGCTCGATGACGGGCGCGTCCTCTACACCCGATGGGAGTACGTGGACAAGCACTTCGCGTCCGCCTACGGGCTGTGGACGGTGAACCCGGATGGGGCTAACCACGCCCGGTTCTTCGGCGGGTACGAATGGCAGCCGGGGCCGATGGTCGACGCGCGGCAGGTGAGCGGGACAAGCAAGATCGTCTGCGTCTACACGGCCGTGCACGAACTGGGCTGGGGAGCGATGGTCCTGGTCGATCCTGCCAGGGGGCTGGAAGGCTTCGAGCCGATCGTGCGGAGTTGGCCCGCCGACATCAGCGGGTACATGAACCAGTGGGACCAGGTGGGCCGGGTCGGCGGCGGGTACGACAGCTTTCGCCGCCTGCGGGTGAAACACGAGGACCCCTGGCCGCTGTCGGAGAAGTACTTCCTCTGCTCGCGTTCGCTGGACGAGCGGCGGACGGGCGAAATGGGGATCTTCCTGGTGGACGTGTTCGGCAACGAGGTGCTGGTGCACTACGAGGCGCCGGGGTGCTTCGACCCCATGCCGCTGGGCCCGCGGCCCCGCCCGCGGGTGGTCGAGCCGCGGATCGACCTGGCCCGCGACGAGGGCGTCTTCTACGTCCAGGACGTGTACGAGGGCGCGGAGATGGCCGGCGTGGAACGCGGGACGGTGCGGGCGATCCGGATCGTCGAGGCCCCGCCGAAGTTGACGTTCCCGCCCGCTGGGATCGGCGACTGGACGCCGCCCGCCGACGGTGACGCCCACCACCCGGTGGCCGTCAACTGGCACCACTACAACCACAAGCGCGTCCTGGGGACCGTGCCGGTGGAGGCGGACGGCTCGGCCCACTTCGCCTTGCCGGCTGGGCGTTTCGTGTACTTCCAGCTCCTGGACGAAAACGGGCTGCTGGTGCACTCCATGCGGAGCGGCACGAGCATCGAGCCCGGCGAGACGCTCGGCTGCGTCGGCTGCCACGAGCGGCGCGAGACCGCCCCGCCGTACGCCCGTAAGACGCCGCAGGCTCTGCGCCGCCCGCCCAGCCGGATCGCGCCCTGGCACGGAAACGAGCGGATCTTCAACTACGCCGCCGAGGTCCAGCCCGTGCTGGACAAGCACTGCATCGGCTGCCACGACTACGGCAAGAAGGGCGCGGCCAAGATGATCCTCTGCGGCGACACGGGCGTGGTCTTCAACGCCTCGTACTGCCACCTGATGGCCGCCTCGCCGGCCGTCTGGTCGCCCCCGCGCGCGGGCGAGGTCAAGCCGCTGATCTCCACGCCCGGCTCGGGGCCTACGCGGACCATCGCCGCCCGCACATGGGGCTCCTGCCGCAGCAGGCTGATCGACATGCTCCGCGCCGGCCACAACGACGTGAAGCTCAGCCGCGAGGAACTCGACCGCGTCGCGACGTGGATCGACCTCAACGCCCCCTACTATCCGACGCACGCGACGAACTTCCCCACCCACACCTTCGGTCGCAGCCCGCTGGACCACAAGCAACTGCTGCGCCTGGGGCAGGTGCTGCTGGCCGGGCCGCGGGGCAAGCCGTGGGGCTGGAACTCCGTCAACCGCTACTCGGGCGAGCGGCTGGCCCAACTGGTCTGCACCAAGGCCATGCCGATCAACTTTACCCGCCCGGAGCTGAGCCTTTGCCTTCAGGCGTTCGCCAGCCCCGACAGCGACGGCTACCGCGAGGCGCTGGCCCTGATCCGCGCCGGCCAGGCCGTCCTGGCGAAAAGCCCGGGGGCGGATAAGCCCGGCTTCCGCCCCTGCGAGGATCATCAGAAACGCCTGGACTACTACGCCCAGCGGCGGGCCGTCGAAGCCCGCAACCGAGAGGCCATACTGCAACATCGCAAGGTGTACGACCAGTCCGAGTCTGCCAACAAAGAGAGTGGGCGAAGCCCCCGGTAGCCGCAGACAGCCACTACCAGAGCAATCTCCGAGTTGCCCGGGGGGTGCATCCGGGTGAGATACGCCGCCAGCCGCCCGGGGCGCGGGCGTTCGCGGCCGGTGCGCGGACGTTCGCGACGAGGGCGCGACAGGGCGCGGGTAGTTCGCTTCAGTTCGCGGGGGGGACGCTGTAGGTCGCATGTGTAAAGCCTTTCCAAACCCTTCCTTGCGCTTCGAGTTGCCCGGCGACAGGGCGCCCGGACCGGCCAAGGTGCGAACTAAAGCGCCCCAAAACTAGGGGATTCCCCTATGGCGGCCCCGGGCTACTCGGCCGGGGCAACGCCGCTCCGGTCCACCCGGCAGGCGCCCCCGATCGGCCGATGCCCCAGCCGCGAGCGCAGCCGCCCCTGGGCCGCGTGATCTCCCGGCGGGCGACACCCGGGGAGGCGGCTTTCCGTCAGAATCGGCTATACGCCCTGCCAGACCCCCCGGCCGGGTTTGGCGGCCCCGCCGTGCGGCACCGTTCCCCCGAACGCCGCCGGGCGGCTATCGCCCAGCGTTCCCCTGTTGTGCGACCGTTGGCAATTGCGGGTCAAATACGGTATACCAGCAGCAGGTGACGCGGCAAATGAAGACAAGCGCAGTTATCTTGGCGGGAGTGCTGGCGGTTGTCGCCCTCTCGTGCCGGCAGGCTGGGCGGGACGAAGACCGCAAAGGTCAGGCCGACACGCAACCGGCGGCGGCCCCGGCCACTGAGGCATTCTTGCCGAAGGACCGCCCGCCGACAAGGCAGGTTCAGATCCCCGTAGACCCGCCGCAGGAGAGCCCAAGCGTGCAGGCTGCCCGCGGTCGCCTGCCTGAGCAGGCCCGCCAGGCGACGGACCGGCTGGTGCGGACGGCCCGCTCCAGGCCGGCGGAATCGCAACCGGCGGCGCCGGCCACCCGGCCAGCCGCAGCGCCGTCCGACCGATTCACCGAGTATCTCGTCGCGGCCGACAAGGCCATGGCCAACGGGGACTTCGCCACGGCGATCAGCCTCTGTCGCCGTGCGCTGGACGAGGGCGCCGACCAGGCCAGCCGATGCAGTGACGTATACCAGTGCCTGGCCGTCGCCCTGGTGGCCGGGGAGGAGTTCGAGCAGGCCGTCCAGGTCTATCAGCGATTGATCGAACTGGGCGGGGAGGACCGCACCACGCTGTTCAACCTCGCCCTGGCCCAGACGCGTCTGGGGCGCTACAGCCAGGCGGAAGACACCTATCGCCGCCTGCTCGCGCGCCACGGCGACTTCCTCCAGGCCCGCTACAACCTGGCCTCGTTGCTTCAGGCGCAGGGCAAACTGGCCCTGGCCCGGGACACCTGGCAGCGAGTCATCGTCGACGAGCCCAATCTGGAGTCCGCCCACGCCGCCCTGGCGGAGGTGCTGGTGGACCTGAACGACCCGCAGGGGGCCATGGAGCAGTACGCCCAGGCCGCCAGGCTGAAGCCCGACCTGGTGTCCAACTGGGTGAACCTGGCGCACTGCGCGCGTTCGGCCGGCAGCCTGGGGCGTGCGGCGGTGGCGGTTAAGCGAGCGGTCGAGTTGTCGCCGCTGGACGCGCGGATCCACCGGCTTCGCGGACAGATCTTCCTCGAAATGCACCGCCTCAGAGGACAGGCCGGCCTGTTGAACGAGGCCCTGTCGGCCTGGCAGGAAAGTCTGCGGCTGGACACTTCCCAGGACGACCTGCGACAGATGATTCGCTCGTACGCCGCCGCCACCCGCCCCGCGGAGTCACCGTAGCGGGCGAGGGAAATAGAAGAAGCCCACCCCTGAGGGGTGGGCTTCTCCGGTTTCGTCGCAACAGTGAATCTGCTAGACCAGGCCTTGGGCCTGCATGGCCTTGGCGACCTTCAGGAAGCCGGCGATGTTGGCGCCGGCGACGAGGTTGCCCTTCATGCCGTAGGCCTCGGCGGCCTCGACGCACTGGTCGTAGATGGCGTTCATGATCTGGTTGAGGCGGGCGTCCACTTCCTCGAACGGCCAGTTGAGGCGCATCGAGTTCTGGCTCATTTCCAGGGCGCTGGTGGCCACGCCGCCGGCGTTGGCGGCCTTGGCCGGGCCGAAGCTCACGCCGGCCTCGTGGAAGATGTCAACGGCTTCGGGCGTCGAAGGCATGTTGGCGCCTTCGGCGACGGCGATGCAGCCGTTCTTGACGAGGATCTTGGCGGCCTCGCCGTCCAGCTCGTTCTGGGTGGCGCTGGGCAGGGCGACGTCGCAGGGGACGGTCCAGATGCCGCTGCAGCCCTCGAAGTACTTGGCCTTGGGGTGGGCCTGGACGTACTCTTTGATGCGCCCGCGCTCGACTTCCTTGATCCGTTTGACGGTGTCGAGGTCGATGCCGGCCTCGTCGACGATGTAGCCGTTGGAATCGCTGCAGGCCACGACGTTGGCGCCGAGCTGCTGGCACTTCTGGATGCCGTAGATGGCGACGTTGCCCGAGCCGGAGATGACGACGGTGCGGCCCTTCCAACTGGTCTTGCGGTCTTCCAGCATGCGGGTGGTGAAGTAGACCATGCCGTACCCGGTGGCCTCGGTGCGAACGAGGCTTCCGCCGAAGTCCAGGCCCTTGCCGGTCAGCACGCCGGTGAAGGAGTTGGTCAGCTTCTTGTACTGCCCGAACATGTAGCCGACCTCGCGCCCGCCCACGCCGATGTCGCCGGCCGGCACGTCGGTGTCGGCGCCGACATGGCGGAACAGCTCGCCCATGAAGGACTGGCAGAAGCGCATCACTTCATTGTCGCTCTTGCCCTTGGGGTCGAAGTCGCTGCCGCCCTTGCCCCCGCCGATGGGCGTGGTGGTCAGGGCGTTCTTGAAGATCTGCTCGAAGCCCAGGAATTTGATGATGCCCAGGTACACCGACGGGTGGAACCGCAGCCCGCCCTTATAGGGCCCGATGGCCGAGCTGAACTGCACGCGGAAGCCACGGTTGATCTGGACCTCGCCCTTGTCGTCCATCCAGGGCACCCGGAACATGATCTGGCGCTCCGGCTCGACCATCCGCTCCAGGACCTTGCCCTTGGCGAAGGCGGGGTTCTTGTCGATGACCACGGCAACCGACTCGGCCACTTCCCGAACGGCCTGGTGGAACTCCACCTCGCCGGGGTTGCGGGCGGTGACCTGAGCGAGGATGTAGTCCACAAACTGCTTTGACATCGCGTTCTCCTTCCGTAAACGGAACCTTTTCCCACGGCTAGCGCTTCGGAGCGGGCTTAAGTCCGCCTTATGCCTGTTACTCTCCGCGGATCGTGGAAGGGCATACAATACCGGCTGGGCGTAAAGGCGACAAATTAGACTATCTAATATCCCCCCGAGACCGTTCTAATCTTCGCCCTTGCCTGGCCCGGTATGAGAGGCTACCATAGCGCCTTGTATCGTCGCGCGCGGAGCCGGGAAGAGGAACCTCATGAACATCCGAGTCATGAAAACGTTCTGCGACGTGGTCGACACTGGCAGCTTCTCCAAGGCCGCCCAGGAAGCTGGAATCTCGCAGTCGGCCGTATCGCAACAGTTGGCCTCGCTGGAACGCGAGTTCTCGACGCAGCTTCTCAGCCGCGGCGGAGGGCTCGTCGTGCCCACCGAGGCCGGCAAGATCTACTGCCAGGCGGCCCGCGAGATCGTCAGACGCTACGAGCAGATGCTGGGCGAGATGCGCTCCGCCGCCGACGCCGTCCGCGGCGTCCTCCGCGTGGGCACGATCTATTCGGTGGGCTTCTACCTGCTCGACCCGTACATCCGCAGGTTTCTCCAGTCATATCCGGAGGTCAACCTCCGCGTGGAGTACACCCGCTGGAACCGCATCAACGCCGCCGTCCTCAGCGGCGAGATGGACCTGGGCGTGGTCGCCTTCCCGGAACGACAGCGCTCCATCGACATCATCCCCCTGGCCAACGAGGAGTTGGTCATGGTCTGCGCCCCCGAGCACCGCCTGGCCGCACGCGAGGTGATCGACTCGCACGATCTGGCCGGCGAGCGGTTCGTGGCCTTCGAGCCCAACGTCCCCACCCGCCGGTTCATCGACCGCATGCTCAAGACGGCCGGCGTCCAGATCGACATCGCCATGGAGTTCGACAACATCGAGACGATGAAGCGGGCCGTCGAGATCAACTCCGGCATCTCCGTCCTGCCCCTGGACAACATCGAGCGCGAGGTCGCAGGCGGCTACCTGTCCTGCGCCCGCTTCCGCAACGCCACCCGCTGGCAGCGCCAGATCGCCATCCTCCGGCGCAGGGGCAAAGGCTTCAGCCCGGCCGAGCGGGAGTTCCTGGCCCTGCTGCGGACCAAGCCCTGACCCGACGCCGAATGGCGACCGCGGCGTCTCTCTTCTGCTTGCCGTCCTGTCGGACGCGTGCATAGAATATCCCCGGTAAGCCCCTGTTCATTCCAGTTCCATCTGCGGGAAAGGAGCCATGTCATGAACAAGACGTTAGTCGTAACCGCCTGGGTTCTGGCGGGATGTATGTTATGGTGCGCCGCGACCGGCTGCGACAAGCCTCAAGCCTCCAAGCAGCCCACCACCAAGCCGGGAAAGACCGGGGGGGCTCCCAAGACCCCCGAGGTCTCCAAGGCCCCGGCGGGATGGAACCAGGTCTTCCTGGCCGACTTCAAGGACGCCCAGAAGCTGTCGCCCGCCTGGAAGGTCCTGGGCGGGCAGGCCAGCGTGGCCGACGGCGCCCTGGTGCTCAAGGCTGAAGAGGGCGTCGACGCGCAGATCGTGCTCAAGACGCCCCAGGCCGAGGGCAACGTCCGCCTGGAGGTGGTGGCCGGCCTGCAGCCGGTCGGCACCGGCGCCGTCTGCGACCTCAGCCCGTTCCTGAACGCCGACGAGAACGGCTACGAGGCGGGCTACCTGCTCCAGTTCGGAGCGGCCGAGAACACCGAAAATCGCCTTCGCCGCGCGGGCGAGGTCATCGACGGCACGGTGAACGCCAAGCCGCTCGTCCAGCCGGGCAAGATGCACACGGTGGTCGCCGAGAACGATGCCGGCAAGGTCCGCCTGATCGTGGACGGCACGGAGGTGCTGAAGTTCGTCGACAGCGATCCGCTCAAGGGGAGCGGTCACGGAACGATCGGCTTCTACACCTGGTCCGACACGCTGAAGATCCAGAAGATCACCGTGTGGACCAAGCCCTAGCAGTCCGTTGGAAGATGGGCTCTGTCGCGAGGGCGCGGCATGCAGAAGCATGGCGCGTTCAGCGATTTCGCCGCCGGCGGACGTAGCCGCCCAGGCCCGTCGCGGCCAGGCCCAGCAGGGCCAGGCTCGCCGGCTCGGGCACGTCTCCCTCGGGCGCGGCGATTTCCGAGACGGTGAAGTTGTCGATGTAGGCCCGCGAAGCCCCGCCGACCACGACCGCGGCGAAGGCGGTCGCCACGTCCGTGAAGGCGTTGCTGGAAAGACCGCCGACCGGGCTGCCGTCGAACGTCACGTTGGACAGGGCGCCGGTGAGGGTGTCAATGTCAAAGCCCACATTGTAGAAGACGCCTTCGGAAATCGTCCCGACGCTCGCCGGGCTTCCGGTCAGCGCGCCGTCGGCCATCACCTGCAACGTGCCGTTGGTCTCGTTGATGTGCAGGCCGGTGAAATGCTCGAACTGGTTCTGGTTATCAGCCCGAGCAGGCAGGACGGAGAAGAACCCCACCCCGCCCGTGTGGTTGCGGCTGCCGGGAAATTCGATGTCTGTCGACATGTGAATCTGCGCCGGCTTCGTGTAGCCGCCGCTGCTGGCGATGGAGATGCCCAGCACCGTCTTCTCTTCGACCAGATTGGCCAGGTTGGTCGGAATGCCCGGGGGGTCCCAGGTCGCCGGAATGAACGGGTTGCCCCAGTTCCAGCCGGCGGCCACCGACCAGGTGCTGTTCGGGGCGTTGGTGGTCAGGCCGAGGGCCGTTCCGTCGAGGGACTGCCGGGCGCTCGCGGACACGAAGTCCGTCTCGATGATCCCGCCTTGGGATACGGCGGCAAGGGCCATTATGACGGAGCACAGTACGATACGGCTGGTTTGCGATTGGCCTCTCATCTGACTGTCCTTTCTCCTGGTTAGGGTGCGGCACCCACAGACATCCGTTTCGGCGGCCGGGGAACGAGATGAACGCCATCTCCTTTTGTCCGCAGCACGCCGGTAACGCCGCAGTGGATCAGCGCAGACCTCCCATTCAAGTTAATGGTATGCGATTGCGGCAGACCGTCAAGGGGTTTAGAGTGCGTATGGGCTACAATGGGACAATCAGGGCCGGCCGCACCCCGGCCGAAAGGAGCCAAGATGAAACTGAAGACCGCGGACGGCGGGTGGAACCCATATCTGGCCGGGGCGATGACCGGCGTGCTCATGATCCTGTCGGTGGTGGTGGCCGGGAAGTACTTCGAGGCCTCGACCACGATGGTGCGGGCGGCGGCGATGATCGAGCAGAAGGTCGCCCCCGAACACGTGGCCAAGGCTGAGTACTACCAGAAGGAGAAGCCGATCTTCGACTGGCAGTGGCTGTTTGTGGCGGGCGTGTTCGTCGGAGGGCTAATCACGTCGGTGGCGTTTGGGGACTTCAAGCTGGAATCGGTCCCGCCGATCTGGAAGGAGCGGTTCGGGCGGCGAATCCTGCCGCGTGCGGCGGTGGCGTTTCTGGGCGGGTTCATAGCCCTCTTCGGGGCTCGGCTGGCCGGCGGCTGTCCGAGCGGACACGGGCTGACCGGGGGGCTGCAGTTGTCCGTGAGCGGGTACGTCGCCCTGATCTGTTTCTTTGTCGGCGGTCTGATCGTCGCCAACCTCGTCTACCGGAAGGGAGCCCGTCATGGATAAGCTACAGATCTACGGTCTGGTGACGGGCATCCTGTTCGGCGTGCTCTTGCAGCGGGCTCGCGTGTTGCGATTCGAGAAGCAGATCGGCGCCCTGCTGCTGCGGGACATGACGATCGTGAAGTTCATGTTCTCGGCCATCCTGGTGGGCATGGTGGGGATCTACGCGCTGCACGACCTGGGGGTGGTGAAGCTGAGTATCAAACCCCTGATCCTGGGCGGGAACATCGGCGGCGGGCTGCTGTTCGGCTTCGGGTGGGCGCTGCTGGGCTTCTGTCCGGGCACAGCAGGCGGGGCGATCGGCGAGGGACGCTGGCACGCCCTCTGGGGCCTGGCAGGCATGATCGCGGGTGCGGCCCTGTACGCCGAGCTGTACCCGTTCATGAAGAGGACCGTGCTGACCTGGGGCGACTACGGCAAGATCACGATCCCGCAGGCTCTGGGCGTGAGCCATTGGCTGGTCATCCCGGCCTTCATCCTCGCAGGCCTGGGATTGTTCTGGTTCCTGGAGAAGATGAAGGTCTGACCGTCTCCGGCGGACAGGGACAACAGAACGGGCGAGCCCGGAGGCTCGCCCGTTTTTCGTGTGTGTCCCGTCTGGTGTCCGACTCAGGCTGCGCGACGGCGGCGGACGTAGCCGCCCATGCCCACGATTGCCAGGCCCAGCAGGGCCATCGTCGCCGGCTCGGGGACGGCGGTGATCTCGCCGGTGGTGTAGAGTTGGGAGAGGTCCCAGCTCAGGCGGTCGCCCGGCAGGCTGATGGTCTCGAACTCGCCGCAGATGCGGTCCGCATCCAGCAGGTCGAGGACCGTGTTCTCGGCGATGGTGCCTGCCACAGTGGTGACCACCAGGTTGGCCCCGTTCACGTAGAGGGCCGTGGGATAGCCCAAGCCCGTTCCGGCAACGCTCAGCACGTCGTAAGCGCCGCTCATCGAGTCCATCCTTTCCCGAACAAGCTGCAGGCTATGGCTGCGACTGTCGAGAGATCTGCCGCCAGCGGTACGCTGCAATAGCCTTTTTCTCTCGGACGAAAACCTCCTCGCCGCATACAACGAGATGAGCCCATGCCTGGGCAGTGGAGACCTTACGAC
>Ga0116148_1000702_pt1 | contig 40124 bp, 37 predicted proteins | sample AD_UKC055_MetaG_FD_89786 | JGI IMG/M metagenome (GOLD analysis project Ga0116148, IMG submission 89786) | Active sludge microbial communities of municipal wastewater-treating anaerobic digesters from USA - AD_UKC055_MetaG | ecosystem: Engineered > Bioreactor > Anaerobic > Digestate | place: USA...
CTAAGACCACAAAAGAAATCACTCGACCGTCACCACCTGTTCCCTCGTGCCTGGCTGGAGCAGCAAGGTATCACCGACCGGCGACTCATTAACCAACAGGCCAACCTAGCGCTCTTAGAATGGCCTGATAACATCGATATCGGCGATGCGTCTCCCTCCGAGTACGTGCCAAAGCTACGCCAGCGCTTTAGCCAGAGCCAGTGGCAAATCATGCATGAGCTCCACGCCCTCCCCGAAGGATGGGAAAACATGCAGTATGGGGACTTCTTGGCCGAGCGGCGTAAGAGGATGGCGGCAATCATTCGCCGCGGATTTGAGGCTTCGGCAGAACCATGAGCACATTCGCAGAATCGATGGTTGAATCCGCTGCCCTTGGCTGGCTAGAATCCCTCGGCTGGGCGGTCGTGCACACCCCTGTGTGCGGCGCGCTTTTGCCAAAGCGGTAGGGGCGGGTTTGAAACCCGCCCCTACAAAGGACGACCCATGGCGAATCTGACCGAATCAGAGATCGAATCCGCCGCGATGGATTGGCTGGCGGGGCTGGGCTACCAGACCGTCTTCGGCCCGGACATTGCCCCCGGTATGCCGGGTGCGGAACGTAACGATTATGGCCAGGTCGTGCTCCAACGTCGCCTGCGGCAGGCGCTTCAGCGGCTGAACCCGGCGGTGCCGGCGGATGCACTGGAGGATGCCTTCCGCAAGTTGACGCGGCCGGACTCGCCGTCATTGGTTGCGAACAACCATGTGATTCACAAGTACCTGGTCAAGGGGGTGCCGGTCGAGTACCGGCGGGCCGACGGCTCGATTGGCGGCGATCTCGTCCGGGTGCTCAATTACGATGAGCCGGAGAACAACGAATTTCTCGCGGTCAATCAGTTTACCGTAGTCGAGAACCAGCACGAACGCCGACCGGACATAGTGCTGTTCATCAACGGCATGCCGGTGGCAGTGATGGAGCTTAAAAACGCCGCCGACGAAAACGCCACCATCTGGACCGCTTTCCACCAGCTTCAAACCTACAAGACGGAAATCCCGTCGCTCTTTACCTATAACGAGGCGATGATGATCTCCGACGGCATGGAGGCGCGGATCGGCACGCTGACGGCCGACCGCGAATGGTTCATGCCCTGGCGGACCATCGAGGGTGAGGAACTGGCCGATACGAAACTACCGCAACTCCGGGTGGTCCTTGAGGGCGTGTTCGAAAGGCGGCGCTTTTTGGATCTGGTCCGGCACTTCATCGTCTTCGAGGATATCGGCGGTGGTGTTCTGGTTAAGAAGATGGCCGGGTATCACCAATATCACGCGGTGAACGCGGCGGTGAATTCGACCGCCCGGGCTACCGGAGCGGGCGGCGACAAGCGAGTCGGCGTGGTGTGGCACACGCAAGGCTCGGGCAAGAGTCTGACGATGGCGTTCTATGCCGGACGGATCGTATTGCATCCAGCGATGGAGAACCCGACGCTGGTCGTGATCACCGACCGCAACGATTTGGACGATCAGCTCTTTGGGACCTTCGCACGCTGCCACGAACTGCTGCGGCAGCAGCCGGTGCAGGCACAAAGCCGGGCGCACCTGCGGGAGCTTTTAAGGACCGCCTCCGGCGGAGTCGTTTTCACGACGGTCCACAAGTTTTTTCCCGCGAACGGCGAAGATCAGCACCCGCTGCTTTCGGACCGCCGCAACATCGTCGTGATTGCCGACGAGGCGCACCGCAGCCAGTACGACTTCATCGACGGCTTCGCCCGGCACATGCGCGAGGCGCTGCCGAATGCTTCGTTTATCGGTTTCACCGGCACGCCCATTGAGCTGACCGATAAGAACACCCGCGCCGTGTTCGGCGACTATATCAGCATCTACGACATCGAACGCGCGGTTAAGGACGGCGCGACGGTTCCCATTTACTATGAGAGTCGCCTGGCGAAACTGGAGTTGAATGAGGCGGAACGGCCGAAGCTGGACGAGGAATTCGAGGAAGCCACCGAGGGCGAAGAGGTCGAGCACAAGGAGCGGCTGAAGACCAAATGGGCGCAACTCGAAGCTCTGGTCGGCACAGAGAAACGGCTAAAGCTGATCGCCGAGGACTTGGTTAAACACTTCGAGACCCGCCTGGAGGCGATGGACGGCAAGGCGATGATCGTCTGCATGAGCCGCCGTATTTGCGTCGAACTCTACAAAGCCATTACGACGATTCGCCCGGACTGGCACCACGACAATGACAGCGCCGGCATAATGAAGATCGTGATGACCGGCTCTGCATCTGACCCGACAGACTGGCAGGGACACATTCGGAACAAGCCGCGTCGCGAGGAACTGGCGAAGCGTTTCAAGGACCCGAAAGACCCGTTCAAGGTGGTGATCGTTCGCGACATGTGGCTGACAGGCTTTGATGCGCCGTGCCTCCACACGATGTACGTGGACAAGCCGATGCGCGGCCACGGGCTGATGCAGGCCATCGCGCGGGTGAACCGTGTGTTCAAAGACAAGCCGGGCGGCCTGGTGGTGGACTACCTGGGCCTGGCCGACCAGCTCAAATCCGCTCTGGCCAACTACACCGAGAGCGGCGGCAAGGGGCAGACGGCCATCGACCAGGAAGAGGCTGTGGCTGTCATGCTGGAGCGGTACGAGGTCTGCTGCGGCATTTTCCACGGCTTCGACTGGTCGCCTTGGAAAACCGGTGGGCCTCAGGAAAGGCTTTCGGTGCTCCCGGCGGCGCAGGAACATGTGCTGGCACAGGATGACGGCAAGAACCGGCTTGTGAAGGCGGTGGGCGAATTGTCGAAGGCGTTTGCGCTCGCTGTCCCGCATGAGAAGGCGCTGGAAATTCGGCACGACGTGGCCTTCTTCCAGGCCGTGAAGTCCGTGCTTACGAAGAGCACGGGCGACGGTCGCCGAAGCCCGGAAGAGGTGGAGTTCGCCATTCGGCAGATCGTCTCGAAGGCGGTGTCTTCCGATGAGGTCATCGACATCTTCGCGGCGGCCGGGCTGAAGAAGCCGGACATCTCGATCCTGTCCGATGAATTCCTGGCGGAAGTGCGCGGCATGCCGCAAAGGAACTTGGCGGTCGAAATGCTGCGTAAGCTTCTGGAAGGCGAGATCAAGGCACGCGGGCGAAAGAACTTGGTGCAGGCCCGGTCGTTTGCAGAGCTCCTTGAGAATGCGATCAAGAAATACCAGAACCGGGCCATCGAGACGGCGCAGGTGATCGAAGAATTGATCGCCTTGGCGAAGGACCTGCGCGAGGCGGGCCGACGAGGAGAGAAGCTGGGGCTAACGGATGACGAGGTAGCCTTCTACGACGCGCTGGAGACGAACGATAGCGCGGTGCAGGTTCTGGGAAATGAAACCTTGCAGGCGATCGCTCGCGAGCTGGTGCGGGTGGTGCGCGCCAACGTGACCATCGACTGGACCCTCCGCGAGAACGTGCGGGCGCAACTGCGGGTGCTCGTGAAGCGCGTTCTGCGCAAGTACGGCTATCCGCCGGACAAGCAGGAGCAGGCCACGCGGACGGTCCTGGAGCAGGCCGAGGCCCTGTCAGCCGAGTGGACTCTCGCCTGAGCGGCAGGGGCAACCTTGGATCCCGCACTCCTTTGGGAGCGGGGGCTTAGGCGCTCGAACAGGTGGTCCGGGGCAAGGTGCTCACTCCGCCGGCTCGGGCGGCGCGTCGCCGCCGGCGAACTGAAGCTGCCATAGCGCCCAGAACAGGCCCTTCTTCGCGAGGAGCTCGGCGAGCATCCCCTGCTCGGCGAGCTTCCCCTCGTGGATGACCAAGACCCGATCCGCATTGCGGATCGTGGACAGGCGGTGGGCGATCGCGATCGAGGTGCGGCCGGCCAGCACCCGCTCCAATGCCTGCTGGACCTGGGCCTCGGTCTGGGAGTCGATGTTCGCCGTCGCCTCGTCGAGGACGATCAGCTTGGGCTCAGCCGCCACGGCGCGCGCCAGGGACAGAAGCTGCCGCTCCCCCACCGACAGCCGCACCCCGCGCTCCTTGACCTGGGTCCCGTACCCGTCGGGGAGGCGGACGAGGTGGTCGTGGACCCCAACCGCCTTCGCCGCTTGCTCGGCAACCTCGGGGGGGACGACCCCGTCCCACATCCGGATGTTCTCCGCCACGTCGCCGGAGAAGAGGAACACCTCCTGGGGGACGAGGGCGAGCTTCCGCCGGTAGTCGTGGAGGTCGAGCTCGGCCAGGTTCACCCCGTCCACGAGGATCTGCCCCCTCTGGGGACGGTAGAACCCGAGGATCAGGCCCACGACCGTCGTCTTCCCGGCCCCGGTCGGACCGACGATCGCCACCCTCTCCCCGGGGGCGACCTTGAACGACACGTCCTTGAGCACCCAATCCTCGTCGCTGTACGCAAACCACACATTGCGGAACTCGATCTCCCCCTGGAGGACGGGGAGCGTGCGGGTGCCCGTTGGCTCCGTAGGCTCGTCGAGGATCCCGAAGATCCGCTCCGCAGCGACCATCGCCGCTTGGAGGATGTTGTACTGCTCGGAGAGGTTCACCATCGGCTGGAAGAGCATGCGGATGTAGCTCGTGAACGCGACGAGCGCCCCAAGGGTGAACGCCCCGGCCAGCACCTCGCGACCTCCGTACCAGATGAGGAGGGCGAGGGCCACGTTCTGCATCACCGAGATCACGGGCCCGAATACGCCGTACACGGTGATGGAGCGCATCTGGGCCCGGAAGAACCTCAGGTTGATGTCGGCGAACGCCTCCATGCTGCGCTTCTCCTGGCGGAAGAGCTGGATGATCGTCATCCCGGACAGGGACTCGGCGATGTAGGCGTTGATCCGGGCGAGGATCCGCCGCGCCGCGCTGTAGGCCTCGCGGGCCCGCTTCCGAAACCAGAACGCCAGGACGAGGATGAACGGGGTGAGCGCGAGGAGGAGGAGGGCAAGGCGGGGGTTGAGGTGGAACATGATCCCCAACACGCCAGCGATCATGAGAAGGTCCTGCAGGAGCCGGACGAGGACCTGGGTGAACACCTCGTTGATCGCCGCCACGTCGTTCGTGGCCCGCGTGACGAGCCGCCCCACCGGTTGCTGGTCGAGGTAGCTCATCGGGAGCCGTAGCAGATGCCCGAACACGGCCCGCCGCATGTCGTACAGGATCCTCTGCCCCGCGTACTGAATCGTGTACACCTGACCGTAGGTGAAGAGGAACCGTACGAGGAGGAACCCAATGTAGGCGAGGGTGAGGAACCCCAGGATCTGGATCGCCGACGCCCGCAACCGCAGAAGATCCCCGCTCGGGAGGCCCCGCAGCGTCTCTTCGGGGGCCGCGTATCCCGCGGAGGTGAGGCGGAACGCCGTTGGATAGCGGGCGACGAGCTCAGCCTCGGCCCCGTCGGGGGGGACGACGAGGAACCGGCGGAGGACCCGTCCCTCCTTCTCGAGCGCCGCGCGCACGGGTTCGGGGAGGGTCCGCCCGTCCACGAGGAACGTGCCCGGATCGTAGGGGATCGCCCCCTCGACGGGGGGAACATCGGCCCGCACTTCGAGCCACGGCAGGACGAGGACCGTGTCCACCGCCGTCTTCACAACGTAGGGCATCGCGAGCTCGATGACCGTGATCCCCCCCGCGAGGAGGAACGCCGAGACGAAGAGGAGCCAGTACGGACGGGCGAAGCGGATCATCCGCCCGAGGAGGCGGAAGTCGATCGCCTTGCCGAGCTGCTCGTCCTCGAAGCCGTGGTGGTGTCCGTTCATCGCACGAGGGCCTGCTGGAGTTCGTTCAGCCGCGCGTAGAGCCCCCCGAGGCGCACGAGGTGGCTGTGGTCCCCCTGCTCCACGATCCGCCCTCCGTCGAGGACGATGATGTGGTCCGCCTCACGGACGGCGGTGATGCGGTGGGCGACGACGATCGCCGTCCGCCGCTCCAGGACGCCCCGCAGGTGGCCGAGGATCTCCTCCTCAACCTGGGCGTCCACCGACGACAGAACGTCATCGAGGATCAGGATCGGCGCATTGAGGAGGAGCGCCCGGGCGATCCCCACCCGCTGCCGCTGGCCCCCGGACAGGGTCACCCCCCGCTCCCCGACGATCGTGTCCAGGCCATCGGGGAACGACGCGACCTCCTCGGCGAGCCCGGCGAGGCGCGCTGCCTCCCACACCTCGTCCTCGCTCGCCTCCGGTCGGCCGTAGGCGATGTTCTCCCGCAACGTGGCCGAGAAGAGGAACACGTCCTGAGGGGCCATCGCGATCTGCCCTCGCAGCTCCCCAAGGTCGAGGAGGCGGATGTCGACTCCGCCGAGGAGCACCGTCCCCGGCGGGGGATCGTACAGGCGGGGGAGGAGACGGACGAGGGTGGACTTGCCCGACCCGGTGAGGCCGACGACGCCCAAGGTCGTTCCCTCTTCCACGACCAGGTTCACGTCCCGCAGGGCGGGGCGAGCTGTGCCGGGGTAGGTGAAGGTGAGATCGCGGAACTCGATCCGCCGGGAGGACGGCATCGGGAGCGGTTCAGCGGGGCTCGTGATGTCCGGCTCCTCGGCGAAGATCCTGTCCAGCCGCTTCATCGAGGCTGCTCCTTGCTGGAGGGTGTTCACGACCCACCCGATGGCCATCATCGGCCACACCATCATCCCGAGGTAGTTCATGAACGCCACCAGGTCCCCCAGGCTGAGCGTGCCGCCGAGGACGCCCCGTCCCCCGAACCAGAGGATGATCACCGTCCCGAGACCGGCGAGGAGCCCCACGGCAGGGTCGAACACGCCCGACACCCGGGTGAGGGCCATGTTCGCCTCCACGTTCTCCCGGTTCGTGACGGAGAACGCCCCCTCGATCCCCTCCTCTCGCGCGAACGCCCGCAGGAGGCGGACCCCAGACAGGGCTTCCCGTACCCGCTCCGTGAGAGCCGAGAACGCGGCTTGGGCCCGCTCGAACCGGCGGTGGATGAGCCGACCGAACCCGACCACGGCGAGGGTGATGAACGGCAGGGGGACGAACGCGTACAGGGTGAGAACGGGGGAGATCCCGATCATCGCCGCGAGGGAGACGGAGATCATGATCACCGCGTCCGAGGCCATGAGGACCCCCTGGCTGCACGAGCGGCGCACGGCCTCGAGATCGTTCGTGGCATGGGCCATGAGGTCCCCGGTGGAGTGCTCGACGTAGTAGGCGGGGGAGAGCTTGAGGAGGTGTGCGTAGAGGCGGTTGCGCATGTCCCGCTCGATGAGGCGCCCCGCGCCGAAGAGGAGGATCCTCCACAGGAACCGGAACCCGAACACGACCGCCGCGATCACCACCAGGTAGAGGGCGTAGCGGACGAGGTGCTCCCCCGTCCCGGCAACGAGGTCGTTCACCGCGCTGCGCACGACGAGCGGGGCGATGAGCTGGAGGGTATCCACCACGAACAGAGCGAGGACGCCAGTGAGCAGGCGCCAGCGGTACCGCCACAGCTCTCGGAAGATGCCACGCATGGGGACCGGGGATTATACGGGATCCTCCCGGCAGGCCAAGCCGAACGCGTGGCGGGAAGTTGATCGCCTTCACCGCGACGGCTACGATGCCACCGGAGGTGCCATGGCTACAGAACGGGAAATGCAGGTCGGCGCAGAAATGGATACGCGAAAAGGCGTGTACGCGAACCTGGCGGTGATCTCGCACCAGCCGGACGAGTTCTTCCTCGACTTCCTCCTCGTGGATCCCCAGGCCCAGACCCCGGAGCGGGGGCAGGCGATCCTCGTGTCGCGGGTCATCCTCTCCCCCCGCCACATGAAACGGCTCCACGAGGCGATCGGGGAGAACATCGAGAAGTACGAGAAGAACCTGGGGAAGATCGTCATCCCACCGAAGCTCGCCTGATCCTGTCCTCTCCAGGCCGCCTGGGGTCCCCGCTCCTGCCTCGCCTTGCGCCGGGAGAGGTCGACTGGTATTCTGAAGGTTGCAGTTATCCCACAGAACCGGGGAGGTGAGATGGGCACGAACTCCCCCTGATGCAACCGTCATCCTACACCTCACACAAGGAGGGAGAGATGAAGAGGAACCTAATTGTGCATCTTCTGCTGTTTGCAATCACACTCGCGGTCTCCGTACTCGGCTCAGGCCAGGCCTCCAAAACGCTGGTCGTGGGGATCGAGGCCGACGCGATGACGATGGATCCCGGCAACTTCCGCCACCGGGAGACGGAGACGATCCTCCGCAACATGTTCGACGGTCTGGTGACACGGACGCCGGAGGGCCGGATCGTGCCAGAGCTCGCTGTGTCCTGGGAACGCCTCTCGGACAGGGAATGGGTGTTCCACCTGCGGGACGGGGTAACGTGGCACGACGGGACACCGTTCACGGCCGAGGACGTGGTGTTCACGGTCGAGCGCACGGTCAAGGAGGGGAGGATCGGCGGGCTGACCTCACCCCGCAAGAGCCTCCTCGACCCCGTGACGGATGCCGTGGCCATCTCCCCGCTCACCGTCAAGCTCATCACCTCGGTCCCGTTCGCCGCGCTCCCGTCGTTCCTTCCCCACACCCTGATCGTCCCCAAGCACTACGTGCAGGCGGTCGGCGACGCCGAGTTCGGGGAACGGCCGATCGGCACTGGGCCGTTCCGGTTCGTGCGCTGGGATCGGGGACAGCAGGTGGTGATGGAGCGCCACGATGGGTACTACGGCGGCCCCCCCGACCTGCCACCGGTCGGACCGGCGAAGCTGGACCAGGTCATCTTCCGGGTCCTCCCCGAGACCTCGACCCGCATTGCCGCCCTTCGCGCCGGCGAAATCCACATCGCGACCCGGATCCCGGTTGACCTGATTGCAACGGTAGACGCCGATCCCAACCTCGCCGTGATGAGCGTACGCGGGACCCGCAGCACGTTCCTCGAGGTGAACGTCAACATGGCTCCGTTCGATGACGTCCGCGTGCGGCGGGCGATCAACTATGCGATTGACGTGGACACGATCATCGAGTTCATCCTCGACGGACTGGCCACGCCCATCCCCACGATCATGTCGCCCGACTCCCCGTTCTACGCCCCCATCCCCCCCTATGGGTACGACCCGGCGAAGGCAAAGGCCCTCCTCGCTCGCGCTGGCTACGAGAACGGGTTCAGCGTGACGATCGATACACAGGCCCATTTCCAGGATGTGGCCCTCGTCATCGCCGAGATGCTGCGCGACGTGGGGATCGACGCCAAGGTTCAGGTGTGGGAGTGGGGCGTCCTCCAGGCGGAGCTCCTCGCCGGGACGCGGATGATGCACCTCGGGGATTGGGGGAACTCAACCCTCGAGCCGAACGACATCATGATCCCCAAGCTCGTGACCGGGGAGCGCGGGAACTTCAGCGGGTACTCGAGCCGCGTGCTGGAATCCTTGATCGACCTCGCGGAGCGGGTGACGGTGGACCCGGAGGTCCGTCGGGTGGCCTACCACATCGCGCAACAGGTGATCTACGACGATGCTCCGATGGCGTTCCTGTGGGTCGCGCAGGAGTCGTACGGGGTGAACGCGCGGGTGGTCGGGTGGAAGCCGAGTCCGGATAGCCGGATCAACCTCCACGACGTGGATCTGATCCTGTAGATGGGTTAGGGGAGGGGCGATCGGCGCCCCTCCCCACTCCTTCTGTGTCCGGCTATATCCTGCGACGGCTGGGGCAAGCGGTCCCCGTGCTCCTCGGGGTGACGTTCGTGGTGTTCCTCCTCATGTACCTCACCCCGGGAGATCCGGTGCAGCTATTCATGGGTCAGGCGGGGATCGTGTCCCAGGAGGAGATCGAGCGTGTCCGCCACGAGTTCGGCCTGGATCGCCCGTTTGTTGAGCAGTACGGGCTGTTCCTCGGGGGAATCCTGCGCGGGAACCTCGGTCAGTCCATCATCTACCGCCGCCCGGTGGCGACCCTGATCGGGGAACGGCTCCCGGCCACGATCGAGTTGACGCTGTTCGCATCGCTCATCGCCCTCCTCGTGGCGATCCCGGCGGGGGTGGTCGCCGCCGTGCGGCGCAACACGTGGCTCGATGCGATCGGGACGACGGTCTCCCTCCTCGGGGTGTCCCTGCCCGGCTTCTGGCTGGGCCTCATCCTCATCTTCGTGTTCTCGGTGATGCTCAAGGTGCTCCCCGTGGCGGGGCGGGCATCCTATGGCACCGGCCTCCACTGGCAGACAGGTTTCCTTCTCCTGGACGCGATGTTGCAGGGCAACTGGCCCGCGTTCGTGGACATCCTGCGGCACTTGGTGATGCCCGCCCTCGCCCTATCGGCGGGGATGATGGCGATGACGATGCGCCTCACCCGGTCGAGCTTGCTTGAAACGATCCATCAGGACTATGTGCGCACGGCGCAGGCCAAGGGCCTGCCCCAACGATGGGTCATCCTCCGCCACGCCCTCCGCAACGCCCTGCTCCCGGTGGTGACCGCGATCACCCTCAACGTGGGGGCACTGCTGGGCGGGAACATGGTGGTGGAAACCGTGTTCAGTTGGCCAGGCCTGGGGCGGCTGGTGGTGGAAGCGGTGGAGAGCCGCGACTATCCCCTCATCCGCGGTTGTGTCCTCGTGTACGCGGTGACCTACGTCTTCCTCAATCTCATCGCCGACCTTTCCTACGCCCTGCTCGATCCGCGCGTCGCGGCGGGAGGAGGGAAGAGGTGAGGGGCCGGGCGTGGCGCGCGTTCCGGCGTAACCGCCTCGCCCTCGGAGGGGCGGGGCTGGTGGGGGCGTTCACCCTCATCGCCCTCCTCTCCCCGTGGATCGTCCCCCACGATCCGACCCGCGGGGACCTCTCCCGGCGCCTCCAGCCGCCCGCCGTGTCCGCCGAGGGGGACTGGATCTACCCGCTGGGGACGGACAACTTGGGGCGAGACCTCCTGAGCCGGATCATCGCGGGGTCGCGCGTCTCGATCTCCCTTGGGCTGCTCGTGATCGTCGTCTGCACCGTGGTCGGGGTCAGCCTCGGCCTCATCTCCGGCTACGTGGGGGGATGGGTGGACACGGTGATCCAGCGCACGGTGGATGTCCTGCTGGCATTCCCGTACCTGATCCTGGCGATCGCGCTCATGGCCCTGTTCGGCCCAGGTTTTCTGAACATGGTGATCGCGCTGGCGTTCAAGGAATGGACCACCTCGTGCCGGATCGTGCGCAGCGAGGTCCTGACCATGAAGGAGGCGGCGTTCGTCGAGGCGGCCCGCGCCATCGGCGCTACGCCGACCCGGATCCTGTTCCGCCATCTCCTCCCCAACGTGATCCCGTCCGCGATCGTCATCGGAACCCTCCGCGTGGGGTGGGTGGTGCTCATGGAGGCCGCGCTGTCCTTCCTCGGATTGGGGATTCAGCCCCCCCAGGCGAGCTGGGGGACGATCATCGCCGACGGCCGGCAGTACCTGTACGCGGCACGGGGATGGTGGATCTCCACCTTCCCCGGGATCGCGATCTTCCTGTTCGTGCTGGGGATGAACCTGTTCGGGGAGGGGCTGCGGGACGCCCTCGATCCACGCCTCGCCGGGGTCCCCCTTCCCGAATGACGCTAGCAGGGGGAGGCGATGATCCCCCCGCCCAACACCTCCTCCCCGCGGTAGAACACGGCCGCCTGGCCCGGGGTGATCGCCCGCACCGGATGCGCGAACCGGACGCGGGCCTCCTCCCCCCCGATCGCGACCTCGGCCGGGGTAGCCGGGCTACGGTACCGGATCTGGACTTCCGCTCTGAACTGCGCTCCCGGCGGTGCCCCCGCGATCCAGGAGAGATCCGTGGCCACAAGCTCATCGGCGTACAGGGCGCTTTCCGGTCCCACGATCACCGCGTTCGTCCTCCCGTTGAGGGCCACCACGTACCGGGGCTCCGGGGAGGACAGGCCAAGGCCGCGCCGCTGGCCCACGGTGTAGTGGGGGAGCCCCCGGTGCTCCCCCACCACCCGCCCGGAGAGGTCGAGGATCGGGCCGGGCGGGGCATCCGCGATGAGGGACGGGATGCCCCCCGGGGCGAAGCACAGGTCCTGACTCTCCCGGAGCCGGGCCGCCGTCAGGCCGAGGGCTTCCGCCAGGGCCTTGACCTCGAACTTCGTCCGCTCGCCCACCGGGAACAGAGCGCGCGCGAGCTCGGAGCGGCGGACGCGGTAGAGGAAATAGGACTGGTCCTTGGCAGGGTCGGCTCCGCGCCAGAGGTGGGCCCCGTCCGCGGCGTGGCGGATCCGGGCGTGGTGCCCGGTGGCGACGAACGCGATCCCGCGCGCCTCCGCCTCCCGAACGAGGAGGGAGAACCGCACCTCGCGGTTGCAGACCGCACACGGGTTGGGGGTAAGGCCGCTCTGGTAGGCTGCGAGCGCGGGCTCCACTACGAGCCGGCGGAATTCCGCCCCGACCTCGACCACCTCATGGGGGATCCCCAGCTCACGGGCGGCGAGGGAAGCTGCATCCACCGAACAGCAGGGGTTCTCCCGTCGACCGGCGGGATCCCAGAGCCACAGGGTCAGGCCGTGGACCTCGTAGCCCGCCTCACGGAGGAGGTGGGCAGCGATCGTGGAGTCCACTCCCCCCGATAGCCCCACCAACACCCGCTGCGCCATCCACGGTCACGTCTCGTGCTCGACGGGGATGACGCACAGGAACTGTAGCGATCCGGGGCCGGTATTCCGGAACTGGTGGTGCTCCCCGGGGGGGACGAACACCACGCTCCCCTCCCCGATCTCGACCGGGCCGGTGGGGGTGAGGACGGTCCCCGTCCCGCGGAGGACGATCACCCCGTGCTCAAACGGATGGCTGTGGGCCGCGGTGTGGCCGCCGGGGCCAAGGGTGAACTGGCGCACCGCAAACGTCGGCGCCCGATCGGCCGGACCGATCAGGACCCGCTTCTGGACGCCCACGATCTCCGCCCCATTCGACATATCCCGCACCTTGATGTCGGCGATCCTCTTCACGCTCGCCACTCTCGCCTCCTTCACACCACTTTGGCCAGGAGCGGCACGTACAGCTCGCCCGGGGTGAGGGCCCCGTGGAGCCCCCTCAGCTTGAACTCCTCCGTCGGCCAGAGGAGGAACTTGCGCTTCTGCGACAGGACGAGGAGGTCGCCGAGGAGGGCCCGCACAGACGGGGTGGGTTCGTCGAGCCCCCACAGCTGGCGGGCCAACGCCTCCTCAACCGCGAGGACGGCGAACTCGTCGGGGAACGAGTGAGAGAAGAACGCCTGCACCTCCTCCTCGTGCCCGCGCCGTACAAATAGGTACGAGGCGCGGGGATCCCCGACCGGGGGGAGGAGGAGCCCATCCCGCAGCGCGGGATGAGCGGGGCAGGAGACCATGTCGGCAGCGGGATCCGCCTCGTGGAACCCGTGATCGGCGGTAACGAGGACGGTCGTCCCCCGGGGCAGCATCGCGCACGCCTGGCCCAGGATGCGGAACACGTGGGCCACCTCCAGCTCGAAGGCCTGGGTGGTGGGACCGTACACGTGGCCAAGGCTGTCCGTGGATGGCCAGTACACGCTGAGGAGAGCCGGCTTCGGGCCCCGCCCCGCGTGGGCGATGTGCATGAGGAGGTCGGACGAGGTGAGGTAGGGCACCGTGTGCTCCACCCCCTGGTACAGGGCGCGGGACAGGCCCGAATCCACGAGGTACTTGGGGAGGAAGAGGGTCGTCGCCACCCCCGCCGCGGCCAGTCGCTGGTACACGGTGCTCGCCTGCAGCACGCGCTCGGGAGGAATGCCCAGCTTCTCCAGCGCGTTGTCGCGGCCGCCGGGGGTGGTGAGGCGGATCATATCCACCACCGACCCCACCTCGGACCGGAACAGCTTGTACCCCAGCACCCCGTGGCCGATCGGGCTCAAGCCCGTGGAGAGCGAGGAGAGGGCTGCGGTGGTCGTGGAGGGGAACACCGACGTGAGGGGGAGGTAGTGACCACCGGCGAGGGTCGGGCCGAGATCCACCACCCCCTTCTCGCGCAGTGCCTCCAGACTGTGGTAGCCGAGCCCATCCACAATCACGCTCATCACCACCTCGGACGGGGGGAGGCCCAGCTCGGCCTTGAGGGAGGGCCCCGTGGTGGGGAGTCCGAACAGGGCCTCGATCGTCGCCGGGACGGCGAGGAGGGAGTACCGTTCGTAGTGGGGGCGGTGGCCGCCTGTATCGTCCAGGATGCGTTTCAGTATCTGTTGCCGGTTGCTCATGGTCTGGGGCATTATAGCCGTCAGCCCCCATGACCCGGTGGGGAGACGCGATGTCGACCTGTCCGAAGCTCGACGATAACCTGGCCCGCTGCCCGTGCACCTGGCCCACGTGCCCACGCAAGGGGAACTGCTGCGCCTGCCTCGCCTACCACCTCAGCCAGGGCGAGCTCCCGGCATGCTGTTTCCCCCCGGAGGTGGAGCGGACCTACGACCGTTCGTTCCGCCGCTTCGCGGAGCTTCACCGATGAAGAACGCGCTCGTGGCGAAGATCCTGTACGAGGTGGCGGACCTCCTCGAGCTGGAGGGCGTCCCGTTCAAGCCCCGGGCCTACCGAAGGGCGGCGCGGGCGATCGAGGACTGTCCGACGCCGATCGAGGACCTCGCGGCGGAGGGGCGGCTCACCGAGATCGCCGGGGTCGGGGAGACGATCGCGCAGAAGGTGGCGGAGATCGTGGCCACGGGGAAGCTCGCCTACCACGAGGAGCTGAAGGCGAAGCTCCCCGTGGAGCTGCGCGCGTTGACCCAGGTCGAGGGGATCGGGCCGAAGACGGCCCGCCTCCTCTATGAGGAGCTCGGGATCCGGAACCTGGCCGACCTCGAACGGGCCGCGGCGGAGGGGCGGATCCGCAACGTGAAGGGCCTCGGGGAGAAGACGGAACAGAAGATCAGGCGAGGGCTGGCCGAGACGCGGGGGGCGGAGAAGCGGCTCCTCCTCGGCCGGGCGTGGCCCCTCGCCCGCCACCTCGTGGAGCAGCTCATGGGAACCGGGCTCTACCGGCACGTGGAGCCCGCGGGCTCGCTGCGGCGGGGAAAGGAAACGGTGGGCGACCTCGACCTCCTCGCCGTGTCCGACCGTCCGGACGAGGCGATGCGCGCGTTCTGCTCCCTCCCCGACGTGGCGGAGGTCCTCGCCCAGGGGCAAAAGAGGTCCTCGATCCGCCTCAGCGACGGGTTCCAGGTGGACCTGCGCCTCGTCCCCGCGAATGCGTTCGGCGCAGCGCTCCAGTACTTCACCGGCTCGAAAGAGCACAACATCCGCCTCCGCGAGCGGGCGGCGGCTCGGGGGTGGAAGCTCTCCGAGTACGGGCTCACCTCCGCGGACGGGGAGGTCCTCGCCGGAGAGGACGAGGCGGGGATCTACTGGGCGCTCGGCCTCACCTACATCCCGCCCGAGCTGCGCGAGGACCGGGGCGAGATCGCTGCTTCCGAGGCGGGCACCCTCCCCGAGCTCGTGGACGCGCGCCGGGTCCGGTGCGATCTCCACGTGCACACCGATTTCTCGGACGGGGAGGCGACCCTCCCGGCAATGGCCCGCGCCGCCGCGGAGCGCGGGCTCCGGGCGATCGCGATCACGGACCACCTCCGGTTCGCCCAGGCCATCCCCGGGCTATCCGCCGACGACCTCCGCCGCCAGATCGAGGAGGTGCGCCGCCGGAACGAGACAGCTGGCCTGACGCTCCTCACGGGCGTCGAGGCGAACATCGCCCGCGACGGGACGGTGGATGTCCCCCGCGACCTCCTGAAGGACCTCGACCTCGTCATCGCCTCCGTGCACACCCACCTCCGGCTGGGGAGGAAGGAGATGACGGACCGCCTCCTGCGGGCGGTGGAGGACGAGGGGGTGGACATCCTCGGCCATCCCACCGGCCGCCTGATCGGGGAGCGCCCCCCCTGCGAGGCGGACTGGGACGAGGTGTTCCGCCGGGCAGCGAAGACGGGGACCGCGCTCGAGGTGAACGCCCATCCCCAGCGGCTCGACCTCGGGGCGGAGCTCATCCGGCGGGCAATCGGGTTCGGGGCCCGGCTCGCGATCGGGACCGATGCCCACGATGTTGGCCACCTCGACTTCCTCGAGTTCGGGGTCATCACCGCCCGTCGCGGCTGGGCGACGGCGGAACATATCTTGAACACGCTTCCCGTGGAGGACCTCCTCGCCGCCCGCAAGCGCGGACGGTGAAGGGGCGGTTTGCACCCGCCGCGCCCGGGACGGTACGCTCGGCCCCGGAGGTGGCGCAATGAAGGTGCTCGGCATCGTCGGCTCGATGCGCAACGAGGGGAACACGGGCCAGCTGGTGGAGGCGGTCCTGAGCGCCGTCAAGGAAGCGAAGCCCCGGATGCGGACGCAGACCGTGCACCTGTCCGAGCTCGAGATCGGGCCCTGCCAGGGCTGCTACGAGGTCTGCGCCAAGACGCCCTACAAGTGCGTGGTCAAGGATGACTTCCCGGGCCTCATCCAGAAGATGGAGGAGGCAGACGGCCTCGTGATCGGGTCCCCGCTCTACTTCCCCGTCCCATCGCGGCTGGTGGCGGTGTGCGAGCGGTTGGTGTGCCTGGCCTACTTTCACGACCTGCGCCACCACAAGGGAGCCCACCTGCTCGAGGACAAGCCGTGCGCCCTCGTGGCCGCGACCGGGGGCACGGATCCGTGGGACGTCTTCCAGTACCTGTTCCAGTTCGCCGTGTCCCTGCGCATGACCCCGCTCACCGTGAAGCGCTACCCGTACTACGGCGTGGCGGGTCGGGGGGACCTCGCCCAGGACGAGGAGAGGCCCCTCGAGGGGGCGCAGGAGCTGGGCCGGCTCCTCGCCGAAGAGGTCGAGGGGTAGTCGGACGATGTGCCGGCTCGTCGGGGCCCTCGCCGGAACACCGTTCCCCCTCCGCCGGTACCTCCTGGAGGATCATGGGCTCCTCGCGCTCAGCCTCCGCGGGGCGAAGGCCCCCCACCGCGATGGCGTGGGGTGGGCCTACCGCGACGCACGGGGTCGGATGAGGCTCCACCGCTGGGGCGGGGGGGCTCTCGCTGGGAACGACGGGCTCCCCGGGGATCCGTCCCCGGAGACGACGCTCCTCATCGTCCACGCCCGCAAGGCCTCGTCCGAGTACCGGGCGATGCGGGGGGCGATCCACGCCCACCCCCTCGTTCGGGACGGGGTGTTCCTCGCCCATAACGGGACCGTGCGGGACACATCATCCCTCGGGGACGGGAACGGGACGGACTCCCAGCGAATCCTGGACTGGCTCGCAGGGGCGTGGCACCCGCGGACCCCGGACCGGCTGGTCGAGGCGCTGCGGGAGCTCCTCGGGCTCATCCACGACTACACCGCCCTCAACCTCCTCCTCACCGACGGCTCCTCCCTCTACGCGTTCTGTTGCCACACCCGGGATCCAGACTACTACACCCTCCATCGGCGCGGGGGGGACGGGGCCGTGGTCGTGGCGTCCGAACCCGTGGACGGCCGGGCGGGATGGGAGCCCATGCCGAACGGGACCCTCCTCGCTGTGGGCCCTGATGGGGAAGCGAGGGCGTACGATGTGGGTCGCGGAGGTGCTCCGGGGCTGGGCTAGCGACCGCGGCCGTCGCCACGCGGGGCGGTGAGCCCCCTCACGGCTGGGCGGGGGCCTGCGGGTCGGGGATCCACGCCCGGCCACGGGCCTCGGGCCTGTCCCGGCGCCCTCCCTTCTTGGGTAGGATTCGCCCATGGAGCACGCACGGGAGCTTGCGCAGAGGTACGTAGGGCGGCCGGGGGTGATCGGGGTGTACCTCGTCGGCTCGGCGAGCCGACCGTTCCGGGACAGGATCTCCGATTACGACCTCGAGGTCGCGGTGGAGGATGAGGCCTACGAGCGAACTGGGCTGGAGGAGCGGCACGTGTTCGCAATCGAAGATGGGCCACCGCGGCGGGTGGACCACGAGTTCTACCTCCGGCCGTGGAGCGAGCTCGCGGCGATGGAGCGCTCGCCCCTCGACCTCGACCACTACCCGTTCCAGCACGCGGTGATCCTCCACGATCCCCAGCGCTTGCTTGGTGAGCTGTTCCCCCGTCTGGCAGCGCTGCCGGCGGAGGTGCAAGCGACGCGGGTGCGGGTCCATTACCTGGAGACGGTGTTCGCCCTCGGCCGGGCGGCGAAGTGCCTCGAGCGGGGGAGCGACCTCGCCACGCGGCTCGTCCTCGGGGAAGGCTTAGTGGCTCTGACGAAGCTCCTCGCCGTGGTCTGCGGTTCGTGGGCCCCGACCCGCCATTGGGCGGCGGAGGAGCTGCGGCTCCTCGGCGTTCCGGAGGAGATCCCTGCCCGGATGGCGGCCCTCCTCTCCGCCCCCACACCGCAGGGAATCAAGGAACTCCTGGGAGCCGTCCACGCCTGGCTCGATCACGGGGGGATCTCGCTTGACCGCGATCGGACGAGCCTCATCCGCTGGGCGTTCCTCACCGCGGAGGGCAAGGCAGCGTTCCGCACCTGGGGTGCCCGCTAGGGAAAAATGGGCGACCCGCGATGGGGGGTGAGGCGGAAGGCCTGGTCGAGCGAGGCGCCTAGAACTGTGAAAGGAACCGGATGTCGTTCTGGTAGAAGAGGCGGATGTCCTCGATCCCCCAGCGGAGCATCGCCATCCGCTCCACCCCGAGCCCGAACGCGAACCCGCTGACCTCCTCCGGATCGTAGCCGACCTCGACCAAGACCGCCGGGTCCACCATCCCCGCCCCCATGATCTCCAGCCAATCCCCGGGGGGTCGGCGGATGTGGATCTGGGCCGACGGCTCGGTGAACGGGAAAAAGTCCGCAGAGAAGCGCATTTCGTACCCGGGGCCGAAGAACGCGCTCACGAACTCCCCGATGATCCACTTCAGATGGGCCATCGTGAGCCCCTTCTCCACCCACAAAAGCTCGATCTGGTGGAACACCGGGGAGTGGGTGGCATCGGGGTCGTCCCGCCGGTAGCAGCGGCCCGGGCACACGATCCGCACCGGAGGGGGCTGGGACTTCATGACCCGGATCTGCACCGGCGAGGTGTGCGTGCGGAGGAGGAGGCGATCCTCAATATAGAACGAGTCCCAATCGTCCCGCGCGGGGTGATCGGCCCCGATCGCGAGGGCCTCGAAGTTGTAGTAGTCCGTCTCCACCTCGGGCCCACTCGCCACATCGAACCCGAGCTTCTGAAAGATGTCCTCGATCTCGAGGCGGACCTGGGTCAGGGGATGGAGCCGCCCCAGCGGCCGCCACGTCCCGGGGAGGGAGAGGTCGCATCGCTCAGCCTGGAGCCGGGCTCCGATCGCCTCCCGCTCGAGCGCCCCCCGACGGTCGTCGAGCGCGGCGGTGATCTCCCCCTTGAGGGCATTGAGGAGCTTCCCGGCGGTGGCCCGCGCATCGGGGGGAAGGGCACGAAGCGCGTCGAAGAGCGACGTGACCGAACCCTTGCGGCCGAGGAACCGGACCCGCAGCGCCTCTAGCGCTTCTGGGTCGTGGGCGGCGGCGCTCGCCTGCGCCCACTCCATCCGCACTTCCTCGCACCGCGCCTCCAGCTCGTCGAGGGTCATGGGGCCCGATTATACGCGCCCAGGTGTGTGGCGCGGGCGAGCGGCCAGCTGAACCCACTCCGGTTCCCAAGCTGCTCGGGCTTGGGGAAACGCATTCTGCGCTGCCCGCTTCCTCCCCTTGAGCGGAACCACGGGTTCCCGCCCGGCGGCGGTGGCTCCCTCCACCCGACCGGCCGAAGACACCCCCGCTGGTCTGGTGCCCCGTGAGGCCACGGAAGTTGCACCTACAGGGGTTCCCGATGGTGCAGGCCGATGACATCGATCACCGGCATGGTGAAGAGGATGCCGGTCCCTGGATCGTTGAGCCTCCCAGCCTCGACCACGGCCTTGACGATCGGTCTGCTCTTCTCTTCTTCGGTCAGTATGAAGATGACCTCTTTGGATGATTCAATGTGCAGATCGAAGAATTTCCTGAACTCCTTCTCCCCTGTCCCCCGTCCGAACAGGATGGTAGCCCCCAATGCCCCCGCCTTCTTCGCTTCTTCCACGACGTGGTCAGCTTGCCCGCGGGCCACGACGATGATCACAACGATGAAGTGCATAACTGGACCCCCCTCATTCTCTGCTAACCAGCTAGATCCCACTGAACATCCCCATCACCAGAACGGAAATGGCGCTGCCAAGTGAAGTAAGGCCCACCAAGCCAAACCCGTTCAGCAACGGGTCGCTACCGACAATGACTTTGGAAAGGCCGATGCCGATCGCCATGCTGATGGGAATGTTGATCGGACCAGTTGTGGCGCTGGCAGAATCAAAGGCGATGCCCACGATGCCCGCCGGGGCGAAATACGTGAGCACAAGGCTGACCAATAGGAGAGGGATGATGATCTTCGCTGAGGAGATCCGGAAGAGGATCTTGGCGATGCCTAGCGACATCCCGACGCCGAAGCCGACGGCCACCGCATGGACCAGCGTGCTCTTCGGCAAAGCGCCGATAGAAACCTCCTCAACCTCCATGGCCAAGGCTTGAAGCGCCGGTTCAGCCAGGGTGGACAGGTACCCCAACAGGAACCCCACGCCGATGATCAGCACTCGGCTGCCCAACGCCGGCAGGTTGGAGCCAACGGATTCCCCGATGGGGATCAGGCAGAGGGAGATCCCCTTCAAGAACATAAACAGGCCGACAAGGGTCAGGAGATAGCCTCCCAACAGGGTATAGGGTTTCTGAAGGGGGCTTCTCAGGATCAGGATTTGAAACAATACGAGACCGAAGACAATGGGGCTTAGGATTCTAAAGGCATAGAGCAAGTCCTTGAGCACTCTGGTCCCTCCTCAACAAGGATGCAGGTGGAAGTTGCCCCGGTTGGGTGGCCACCTTGGCTCCAGCGCTGTCGCCGTGATCGTAGTCCCACACCGGGACACACCACATCCCCGACCGGCAGCTGCCGCGATACCCACCAGCTCAACGTTATCCGGCTCGAACGTCCCCTTCCTCACGCACCTCCTTCGCCTACGGGCAAGCCCTGCCCCCCCGCTCGCGAGGGGGCCGTAAGCACAACCCCAGGGCGCGGGCTCCCCGATCACCGGGGGCATCGGGAGTATAGAGGAGCGGCTCGCTATCCGCCGCTTCGGGGAGACCCAGCAGACCGGGGACGCGTCCCTCACCGCCGGTGACCCCCTGGCGCCACCACGGCCCCAAACATCGAACCGACCGGGAGTTGGTGTGCAACCCAGCACCTCCACATGCCGACAGAAGAGGTCTCGCTTGCCCTGGCTCACCTCGCGAGAATCATCATCCGGTGGGAACTTGCTCCTCCCGGGCACGGGCCCGGGTAGAATGTCCTCTAGAACATGAGGATCGAAGACATCGACTGGGCGAGGTGGGAACCCGAGCAGGAGGCAACGCTCCTCTTCGTCATCCGCGATGGGCAGATCCTCCTCATCCACAAGAAGCGGGGCCTGGGGGCGGGCAAGGTCAACGGCCCGGGCGGCCACGTCGAACATGGGGAAACGCCGGCGGCGTGCGCGGTGCGCGAGGTGGAAGAGGAGCTGGGGATCACCCCGCTGGGCGTCGAACCGTGCGGTGAGCTCCGGTTCCAGTTCACCGACGGCCTTTCCCTCCTCGTCCACGTGTTTCGGGCGGGCGACTGCCGTGGCGAGCCACGGGAATCGGACGAGGCGATCCCGTTCTGGGTCCCCGTGGATGAGATCCCGTTCGACCGGATGTGGGCCGATGACCGCATCTGGTTCCCGTGGATGCTCCGCGGCGAGGGGTTCGCCGGACGGTTCACGTTCGACGGCGATGCCCTCCTCGATTTCGAGCTACACGGGGCCCCGTCCGGCTTGCCGTGACCGAATCGCCCGCGACCACAGTCCAGGGGGGAAGGGACTGAGGTCCGGGCCATCCTCTTTGTTTATCCGACAATCACCTTCAGTATGACCTGGCAATGGACACCCCTGGCGATCGTGCTCCTTACCACGAGTGCCCTCGCGGTTGGGGTGGCGATTGGCCTCATGCGCTACCGCCGGATCCGGGGCATCCCTGCTCTCGCCGCCACCATGTTCGCCGTAGCGTGGTGGGCGCTCGCGGTGGGGCTGGAATCTGCCGCCGTCCCGCTCCGTCTGAAGATCCTCCTGTCCACCCTCGAATACGCGGGCTCAGGAAGCTCTGCGACTCTGTTCCTCTTCTTCGCCCTCCGTTACACCGGGCGGACCGCGGGGAGGCCGCGGCGCACGTTGGCGCTCCTATGGGCCCTCCCCATCGCCCAGATCGCCCTCGTGGCGACGAACGACCTTCACCACTGGATCTGGACCGGCTTCACCTCCGGGCCGCCGAGGTCCAACATCCTCGTCTACCACCACGGCCCGGCCTTCTTCATCGTGGTCGTTGGGCTCTACATCTACCTCGCCCTGGCCATGTCCCTGCTCGTCTCCTCTGCCCTCCGCGCGCCCATTCCCCAGCGGCGGCAGACGGCGGCCATCTTGGTTGCTGCGGTGTTCCCCATCCTCGGTGGCCTCCTGTACACGATGGGCCTCACCCCCGTCCCGGGGCTGGACCTCGCGCCGATCAGCTTCCTCCTGAGCGGGCTCACCCTCTCCGTCGCCATCGTCCCCCTCCACCTGTTCAAGCTGGTGCCGGCGGCCCGCGAGGCGCTCATCGAACGGATGAGCGACGGGATCATCGTGGTGGACGCCGCGGGGCGGATCGTGGACTCCAACCCAGCGGCGCGAGCTCTCCTCTCGCTAACGGCGGAGGCCCTCGGAACGGAAGCAGCTCACGCGCTTGCGATCTGGCCGGAGATCGCACCCCATCTCCTCCCGCATGAGGAGTCCCACCTCGAGCTCACCGCGTCCCAGGATCCCCTCCTCCGCCTCGACGTGCGGGTGACACCCCTGAAGGGGGGCATCGCGGGGCCCACTGGCCATCTCCTCGTTGCCCGCGACGTGACCGGGCAGTATCGATCGGAGACGATGCTCCAGGAGGCCAACGAGGAACTGCACGCACAGGTTCAGGAGGTCCAGCGCCTCCAGAAGGAGCTTCGGGAGCAGGCGCTCCGCGACCCGTTGACCAAGGTGTTCAACCGCCGGTACTTCGACGAGGCCTTCCCCCGCCTCCTCGAGCGGGCCACGCACGACGGCCGCCCTCTGGCGGTGGTGCTGTTCGACATCGACCTCTTCAAGAAGACGAACGATACCTACGGTCACCGCGTGGGGGACGAGCTGCTCGTTGTGCTCGGACGGCTGTTGACCCGCCTCACCCGCCCGGGGGACATCGCCTGTCGGCTGGGGGGGGAGGAGTTCGTGCTCGTCCTGCCGGAGACGGACCTCTCCACGGCCGTAGGGCGGGCGGACGAAATTCGCCGCGCGTTCGCCGCGGCCATGGTCCCTGGCCTCGGTCTCGGGACGGGTCCGACCCTGTCCGCCGGGGCCGCGGCCTTCCCCGACCACGGCGTGACCCCGGACGAGCTCGTGCACGCGGCCGATGGGGCCCTGTACCGCGCAAAAGGGATGGGACGAAACCGGGTCTGCACAGCACGGGGAGATGTCCGGAGCTAGGCCCCCCGTGCGGTCCTGGAGAAGGGCCGTAGAGCTTCGTGAGGTTGCGGAGTTCGACGGCGGGCGTCATCGAGAGGCTCGGTCGCGGTCTTGCTGCGAGTCGGGCCGGTCACCGAGAGGGGGCACGTGATCTCCTGCCCATCCGGCGAGTGCAGCCCCTCACCCCGCTGCCCTCCGTTGCGGGTATCATCGGTCCACTCCTCAACCGAATCAGGAGGCACGATGGACCAGCGGAAGGTAGCAAAGCTCATGGAGAAACACGGGATCCCGGGCCGGGATGCGTACGATCTCCCGACGAGCCCTCACCGTTTCCCCGACGGGGCCCAGTACCGGATGGAGATCTCCGGGGTCGAGCGGCCGGAGGTCCTGGAGGCGGTCATCGACGAAGCGCGCAAGCGAAAGATCGCCGTGCACCGGATGATCTCGGTGGTCATGGGGGCAACGCTCCTCACCCGGAGCGAGCTCAAGGCCTTCGCCCAGATCGCGGCGGAGGCGAAGGTGGAGGTGATCCTCACCCCCGGCCCCCGCTCGGGGTGGGACACCGGCCGCCAGCTCGTGACGCCGGAGGGGAGCATGTCCGGCCTCCGGTTTCGGGGCTCAGATCAGCTGCGCTACGTGATCGCCGACATCGTGCGCGCGGTGGAGGTTGGGTTCCGTGGGTTCCTCGTCCTCGACGAGGGGCTCCTGTGGCTCCTTGCCCAGATGAGGGCCACGGGGGATCTCCCCCCGGACGTCGTGTTCAAGGTCTCGGTGTTCGCCGGGCACGGGAATGCCGCGGGGGCCAAGGTTCTCGAGAGCTTGGGGGCGAACACGTTCAATCCGGTGGGGGACCTCGACCTGCCGGAGCTGGCCGCGATCCGCCAGGCCGTGCGCCTGCCGATGGACCTCCACATCTTCCTCACCGACAGCTTCGGCGGGTTCAACCGGTTCTACGATGCCCCGGAGATGGTGCGGACCTGCGCCCCGTGCTACTTCAAGCTCGAACCGGGCCCCGCGTGCGTCGCCGGCCCAGGGGCGTTGTACAAGCCGTGGGTGTCGGGGCAGATGCTCGCCGACTGGGGCCGCGAGAAGGTGAAGCACGCGGAGATCATCCACGAGCTCATCCAGACCTCGCTCCCCGGGGCGGTACTCTCGCAGTGGGGGCCCTCCGACCTCGCGTTCCCCCAACCGTAGGAGGGAGGATGACGTTCAGCGAGCTCGTTGCCCTCATCCAGGCCGAGGACATCCGCTGGGTGGACCTCCGCGCAGCCGACCTGCTGGGCCGACTGCGCTGCCTGACCCTGCCCGCCGGCGAACTCACCCCGGCCACCTTCGCCAACGGCGTGGGAGCAGCGGCCTCCCACTATGGGCTCCCGGGAGGGGATCTCGTCCTCATCCCCGACCTCTCCACCGCCCGCGTGGACGCGACCCGCGACCCGCCATCGGTCGTCCTCCTGTGCGACCTCGCCCAGCCCGACGAGGGGCCTCATCCCCTCGCCCCGCGGACGGTGGCCAAGGCGGCGGAGGCGTTCCTCGCGAGCGCGGGGATCGCCGACGAGGCGCGGTTCGGGGTAGAGCTCGAGTTCTACCTGTTCGACGCGATCTGGATCGAGGATGCGCCCCTCGCCCAACGGGTCGAGGTGAGCCCGCTCGGGGCAGCCGGGCCGCGGGCGGTGCCGGGCCCCCGCTCCGGCTACCACGCGGGCGGGCCGGAGGACCAGGGACGGCTCCTCCGACAGCGGGTGGTGGAGACCCTCGGCCAGTGGGGGATCCCCGTCCGCTACCACCACCACGAGGGGGGGGCGTTGGGACAGATGGAGATCGAACTTGGGTTGGGAAGGCTCCTCGACGCGGCGGACTGGACGGCCCTGGCCATGGACGCGATCTCCCGCCTCGCCGCCGCGGAAGGGCTCGTGGCCTGCTTCCTCCCCAAGCCGCTCCACAACCAGGCCGGCAGCGGCCTCCACTTCCATCAATACCTCGCTGCAAAGGGCGTGAACCTGTTTTCAGGCGAGGAAGGCCTCTCCGAGACCGCGTTCCACTACGTGGGAGGTCTCCTCGCTCATGGTCGGGCCCTCTCCGCCCTCGTCTCCCCGTCCACGAACTCCTACCGCCGCCTGGGGCCGGGGTTCGAAGCCCCGGTCCACCTCGCGTTCGGCCGGGCGAACCGCACCGCCGCGGTCCGCATCCCCGGCTACCTCACCGACCCCGCCCACGCCCGGATCGAGTACCGGCCGCCAGATCCCACCTCCAATCCCTACCTCGCGCTCGCGGCGTGCCTCATGGCCGGCGTGGACGGGATCCGAGAGGGGGTAGATCCGATGGCGAAGGGGTGGGGGCCGGTGGAAGGTGGCCTCGCTGCGCGGGGGGGGAAACGGCGCATCGCATCCCTCCCGGGGAGCCTCGGCGAGGCCCTTACGGCCCTGGAGCGGGACCACGACTTCCTCACCCTGGGTGGGGTGTTCCCTGAGGAACTCCTTGACCGCTGGATCTCGGTCAAAGAGGACGAAATCCGGGAGCTCGCTGGTCGGCCGCACCCGTACGAATTCCTCCTCTACGGGTGAACGCGTTTCGTGACGCTCATCTGTCGCTGGGGCAGCTCCCGCCCGGAGCGGGGGGGACGCTCACCGATGTCCCCGGGGTGCGGGTCGGGCACCACACGATCGCCCACGGCGAAGGCGCAACCGCTATCCGCACCGGGGTCACGGCGATCATCCCCCCCGGGGATCCCTACGCGGAGCCCCTTCCGGCCGGAGCGTTCGTCCTCCACGGCCACGGGAAGGCGTTGGGGCTCTGGCAGGTCCTCCACCTCGGGGAACTGGAGACCCCGATCCTCCTCACGAACACCCTCGCCGTGCCTCGCTGCGCCGATGCGCTTCTCACCTGGACCCTCGCCCGCCATCCCGAGGCGCGGTCCGTGAACCCCGTCGTCTTGGAGTGCAACGATGGCCGACTGTCGGCGATCGAGGCCCGTCCTGTGACGGAGGGCGACGCCCTGGCCGCCCTGGGGGCAGGGGCGGAGCATGTCGAGGAAGGGTGTGTGGGAGCCGGGACGGGGATGGTCGCGTTCGGCCTCAAGTCTGGGATCGGAACGGCGTCCCGCGCCGTGGGTTCGTTCACGGTGGGTGCCCTCGCCCTCCCCAACATGGGCCGCCGGGAAGACCTCCGTCCCCCCCCTGGCCTCCCGGCACCGGTGAGGGCCAGCCCGCCTAATCAACAAGGGGCGACGGGCTCGCTCATCGTGGTCCTGGCCACAAATGCCCCGCTTTCCCCCGAACAACTGTCGCGGCTCGCCCGCCGGGCCTCCCTCGGCGCTGCCCGCACCGGGGCCCCGGCCACCACGGAGAGCGGGGACTTCACCGTTGCCTTCTCCATCGGGTGGCGGATCCCGCGGGGGGTGGAACGTATCCCGGTGGACCTCATCGCCGATCGCTCCCCGACGATGGGGGGTCTGTACCGGGCCGCGGCCGAGGCCACGGAAGAGGCGATCTACTCCGCCCTCCTTGCCGCCACCCCTCTCGCCGGCCGCGATGGCCAGGTCGTCCCCACCGTGGTTCGTCCCTGAACGTCGAATCTGGGCCGCAAACCCGTCAGGCCTTGGGGACCTTCTGCCAGTCCTTGAGGAACCGGGCGATCCCCGCCTCGGTGAGGGGGTGCCCGAACAGCTTCTTCAGGATCTCGTAGGGCACAGTGGCGATGGGCGCGCCGAGGAGGGCCGCCTGGAGGACGTGGCCGGGATGGCGCACGCTCGCCACGATGACCTCGGTCGGGAACCCGTAGTGACGGTAGATCGGGAGGATCTCCGCCACGACGCCCATCCCGTCCCCACCGGCGTCGTCAATCCGCCCCACGAACGGAGAGACGTAGGTCGCCCCGCACTTGGCGGCGAGCAGGGCCTGGTTCGCGGAGAAGACGAGGGTCACGTTCGTGGGCACCCCTTCCCGCGCCAGGGCCTGCACGGCCTGCATCCCGGCCTCGGTCATGGGGATCTTCACGACCACGTTCGGGGCAACGCGCGCCAGTTCCCGCGCCTCGCGGATCATCCCGTCGCGATCGAGGGCCACGACCTCTGCCGACACCGGACCGCGCACGATCCCACAGATCTCCCCTAGCACCTCGGAGAACGGCCGCTTCTCCCGCGCCACGAGGGACGGGTTCGTCGTCACCCCGTCCACGAGCCAGGAGAGCTCGCGGATCTCCGCCACGTTCGCCGTGTCCAGGTAGAGCTTCATCGCCTCCGAGTCTAGCCGGTCCCGCCGCGCCCGGCCACGGTTCGCCGCCCGGAGAGAGTTCGCTTAGAATGCCCCCGAGGTGGTGCTATGGACTTCGGATCGCTGATCGGGTGGATCGTCCTCGGCGTGTTCGTCCTCCTCTTCCTGTGGGTGACCGTGGTGTACAACAAGCTCATCCGGCTCGGGGTGCGGGCGGAGGAGGCATGGCGGGGGATCGACACCCTGCTGCGCAAGCGGTTCGACCTCATCCCGAACCTCGTGGAAACGGTCAAGGGCTACGCGACCCACGAACGGGAGGTGTTCGAGCGGGTGACCGAAGCCCGCTCGGCGTCGATGAAGGCACAGACGCCTAAAGAACAGGCCGAGGCGGACAACGTCCTCGCCGGGACCCTCAAGTCGCTGTTCGCCGTGGCGGAGAACTACCCCGAGCTGAAGGCGAACGTGAACTTCACCGCGCTTCAGAAGTCGCTCGAGGAGCTAGAGGAGGAGATCGCCCGTTCGCGCCGCTACTACAACGCGGTGGTCCGCGATCTGAACACGGCGATCAAGGTGTTCCCCCAGAACCTGATCGCAAACCTGTTCCGAATCAAGGAGCGGGAATTCTACATGCTCCCCTCGGAGACGATGGCGGAGCCGCCGAAGGTGGACTTCAGCCGATGAAGCGCTTCGCCCTCGTCCTCGCCCTTCTGTTCCCCGTCCTCGGCTGCGGGGAGGAGATCCAGGGCTACTCCGTCCGGGCGGAGATCGGGGAGGACGGATCCGTCGCCGTGCGCGAGGAGATCGTGGTGTACTTCGACGTCGCCCGCCACGGGATCTACCGCGAGATCCCCATCTCCTACCGCCTCCCCACGGGGGAGACCTACCGGCTGCGGGTCACGGTGGACGAGGTCCTGGCGGAGGGCGAGCCGGTTCCGTACCGGAAGTACACGGAAGGGAAGAACCTCGTCCTCCAGATCGGCGACCCGGACCGCACCGTGCGCGGCCCGATTGCGTATACAGTCCGTTACCAACTCCGGCGAGCCCTGCGCCGCTACGATGGGGAGATCGAGCTCTACTGGAACGCGATCGGAACCGACTGGGTGATGCCCATCGCCCGGGCTCGGGTCGAGATCGCGTTCCCCCCTGAGGTCGCCCCCACCGACGTGAGAGCAGTAGGGTACCGCGGTGCGTACGGGACCACGGGCCAGTGGGAGTTGGGGTGGGCTGACGGCTCTCTCGTGGGCGAGGCAGCCGGGCTGCGGGCGGGGGAGGGGCTCACGGTCGCGGTGCGGTTCCCGGAGGGAACGGTGGCCCTCCCCGGGGCGTGGCAGGGGTTCCTGTGGTTCCTCCAAGATAACCTGTACGCGGGGATCCCGATCCTCGTCCTGGTCGGGATGTTCACCCTGTGGTGGAAGCGAGGGCGCGATCCCAAAGTGGGGTCGGTGGCCCCGGAGTACAAGGCGATCGCTGGCCTGGGCCCGGCCGAGGCGGGGGTGCTCCTCGATAACCGCGTCGATTCGCGCGACTTCGCGGCGGGAATCCTCTCGTTGGCCACGAAGGGGCACATCAAGATCCGCGAGATCTGGACAGACGAAAGCGCTCGCGAGCCCGACGACTTCGAGCTCGTGGCCACGGAGAGCGATGCCCCACTCACCCCGTACGAGCAGGCCCTGCGCGACGCCCTGCTCGGCGGAGCGGGGAGTCGGAAGCTCTCCGACCTCAAGTACAAGCTGTACGACAAGATGCCGGGCCTCAAGACCCGGCTGTACATGGACCTGAGCGAGGACGGGTATTACCTCGGGAACCCCGACCATGTGCGCAGCGCCTACTACGGGATCGGCATTGGGACGATCGTCCTCGCCGCCTTCCTCGGGTCCCTCACCCAGTCCCTCTACCTCGGCCTCGCCCTCGGCGTCTCCGGCCTCATCGTCATCCTCTTCGCCCCGTTCATGCCCAAGCGGACGGGGAAGGGGATCGAGGCGTTGCGGAGCGTGCTGGGGTTGGTGGAGTACATCCGCCGTGCTGAGGTGGACCGGATCGAGTTCGCGGCCCGGGAGAAGCACTTCGACGAGCTCCTCCCCTACGCGATGGCCCTCGGGCTGACCGAGCTGTGGACGAAGAAGTTCGACGGGCTCCTCGCCCAGCCTCCCCAGTGGTACGAGGGGCGGTTCCCCACGTTCGCCCCGTACTGGTTTGGGAGGAGGCTCGTCGCCCTCCAGCATAGCGCCTACAGCGCCGCCACCTCGGCCCCGCGCTCGACCCGGAGCGGCGGGTGGAGCGGCGGGTCGGGGTTCGGGGGGCGCGGGTTCTCCGGGGGGGGGATGGGCGGCGGGGGAGGGAGGAGCTGGTGACGGGATGAACCCCATCTCCTGGCTCGTCCTCGCCCTCCTCGTTGTGGGGACGGCTCTCGTCTTGTGGTGGCGATGGACGCGGCGCGTCACGCGCGGCCTGGCGCGGGTCACCGCGGCGTGGGGGGAGCTAGAGAAGGCACTCGCGGAGAGGGCGACCGCCCTCGAGGCGATGCATGCGGAGCTCGAACGGGCGGGGTACGTCCCGGAAGGGAGGCCTCGGCTACGGGAGGCCGTGGCCAAGCTGCGCCAGGCCACCGGTCCCCGCGACCTCGCTGCCGCGGATCGGGCAGTGGAGGACGTTCTCCTCCAGATCTACCGCGGCCTCCCCCGGGAGCGGATCGAGGCCATCCGCCAGGCCCAGGACCGCCTGGCCCAGGCCGACGAGGAGCGGGACCTCGCCCGTCGCGCTTACAACGATCTCGCCTTGAGCTGGGTCCTCCTCGTCCACCGCTTCCCCTACCGCCAGATCGCGCGCCACCGCCGGCTCGTCCCCCCCGAGCCGTTCCTCCTGCCGGGAGAGGAAGCGGACTGGGCCCGCCGCCACCTCGATCGCCCCTAGCCCCTGTTGACGGCCCCACCTCCTCCCGCGTATAGTGCAACCGAATCATCCATCCTTTCGGAGGTGGTCAAGGTGAGGAGAGGCGCGGTTCTTGTTCTGGCGGCGGTTCTGTCCGTGGGGGCCCTGGCCATGGGCCAGCCAAAGTACGTCGTCCTCTGTGATATCGCGTGGGCTCCGTTCGAGTGGGTGTCCGCCAAGGGCGCCTACCTCGGGTTCGACCTCGACGTGATGCGAGCGATCGCGATCGTGGAGGGCTACGAGATCGAGATCCGGGATACCCCGTTCGACTCGATCATCCCGTCCGTGATCGCCGGCAAGGGGGACATCGGGGCATCGGGGTTCACCATCAACGAGGAGAGGGCCCAGGTGGTGGACTTCTCCGAGCCGTACTGGACCTCGGATCAGGCGGTCGTCACGCGCGCCGGGGCGGGCCTCGACGTAGCAGGGGCGCTGGCGGCGGGGCACAAGGTCGGAGCCCAGCGGGGCACGACCGGGGCGGGATGGGTGGAGGAGCAGTACCCGGACGTGACCCTCGTCCTGTACGAAACCTATCCGGAGGCGGTCCTCGACCTCCTCGCCGGGCGTCTGGACGCCGTGGTGCAGGACGTGGACCCGTCGAAGCAGGCGGTGGCCCAGTACCCGGGGCTGCTGGAGATCGCGGGGATCATCGAGACGGGGGAGCAGTTCGGATTCCTCGTCGCAAAGGGCGATCCGAAGGGGATCCTTCCCCTCCTGAGCTCCGGCATGGCGAAGCTCAAGGAATCCGGAGCGTGGGATCTCCTCATTTCCGCCTACTTTGGGCCGGCCCTGGAGGAGATCGAGGCCGCGTGGGAGGCATCCATCGACATCCTCCTCGTAGAGAAGGACGTCCTCAAGTTCGCCCAGACGTTCGCGGCGTTGGTGGCCGAGTGAACCCAAGCGGGGGAGGGGCCGCAGACCCCTCCCCCGTATGACTTGACCCATTGACGCTCGAAGCCTGGTCTCAGCTCTGGCCCAAGGTTCCGGTCCTCCTCCAGGGCCTGGTGGTGAACCTTGAGCTCCTCGCCGGGCTGCTCAGTTTGGGGCTCGTCATCGGCGTGGTCGTGGCCCTGGTCGAGGTGTATGCCCCGCGCCCGTTCCGGGCGCTCGCCCTCGCCTATGAATGGTTCTTCCGGGGGGTCCCGGAGCTCGTGCTCTTGTTCCTATTCTACTTCGGACCCTCCCAGTTCGGGGTTGAGATCTCGGCGTTCCTCGCCGCGGTGCTCGCGTTGGGGTTCCGTTCGTCAGCCTACCAGTCCCAGATCTTCCGCGGGGCGATCCAGACGATCTCACCGGGGCAGTCCCTCGCCGCGCGCAGCCTGGGGATGAGCCGGCTCGGCGTCATCTGCCACGTGATCCTCCCCCAGGCCCTGCGCCTGTCGCTGGCCGGCTGGTCGAACGAGTTCTCGTCCGTGCTCAAGGACACCACGCTCGCCTACGGGATCGGCGTGGTGGAGGTGATGCGCCAGGCCCGCTACCTCACTGCCCGTAACTTCCCCCTCGCCCTGCCCGCATTCATCGTCGTGGCTTTGATGTTCCTCATCCTCACCTACGCTGGAAACTGGGGGATCGGCCTTCTGGAGCGGCGGCTGCGCGTGCCGGGGCTGGAGGTGAGGGGCTGATGCCGCTTCTAAGGGTGGAGGACCTGCACAAACGGTATGGGACGGAGGAGGTGCTCCGCGGCGTCTCGCTCACGGTGGTGAAGGGGGAGACGAAGGTCGTCATCGGCCCGTCGGGCACGGGCAAGTCCACGCTCCTACGCTGCATCAACCGCCTCACTGAGCCCGATCGGGGGCGGGTGTGGTTGGGGGACAGCGAGATCACGGGGAAGGGGACCAACCTCAACCGGATCCGATCTCAGATCGGGTTCGTGTTCCAGGACTTCAACCTGTTCACCCACCTCACGGCGCTGGACAACGTGCGGCTCGGCCCCCTCCGCGTGAAGGGGATGGGGAAGAAGGAAGCCACGGAGCGGGCGATGGCGGAGCTGACGCGGGTCGGGCTCGCCGACAAGGCGAGCGCCTACCCCGCCGAACTGTCGGGGGGGCAGCAGCAGCGGGTGTCGATCGCCCGCGCCCTGGCGATGGACCCGCAACTCATCCTGTTCGATGAGCCCACCAGCGCCCTCGACCCTGAGCTGATCGGCGAAGTGCTGGGGGTGATGGTGAAGCTCGCCGAGGAGGGGATGACGATGATCGTCGTCACCCACGAGATGGGGTTCGCCCGCAGCGTAGCGGACGAGATCGTGTTCATGGAGCACGGGGTGATCGTGGAACAGGGGCCGCCGGAGAAGATGTTCCGCTCCCCCGAAGTGGCGCGGACGGGGGACTTCCTGCGCAAGATCAGCGAGCTCTACGGGGACGCGGCATGAACCTCGTCTTCGACTGGGCGTGGCTGCCCCAGCTCGGTCGGGGCCTCGTCCTCACCGTCGAGCTCACCGCGGCCTGCATGGCCCTCGGGGCGCTCGTGGGGATCGTGCTCGCCCTCCTCCGCGTCTACGCGCGGGGATGGCTCTCCCCCCTCTACGCGCTGGCAAGCGCCTACGTGCACCTGTTCCGGGGGACCCCCCTTCTCGTCCAGCTCATGATCGTCCACTTCGGCCTCCCCAACGTGGGGATCGTCTTCACCCCGTTCGTATCCGGCTTAGTAGCGATGGCCCTCAACACCGCGGCCTACCAGGCGGAGTACTTCCGCGGCGATCCAATCCGTCAAAGCGGGGCAGATGATGGCCGCGCGGTCGGTCGGGCTCACCCGTCTCCAGGCGATCCGCCACGTCATCATCCCCCAGGCATTGCGGCTCGTGATCCCGCCATGGTCGAATGAGCTCATCTACATGCTCAAGTACTCATCCATCGTGTACATGGTGGGGGCGGCGGATCTGATGGGGGTCGGGCGCACGATCGCCGCGAAGAACTTCCGGTTCCTCGAGCTATTCCTCGTGGTGGCGGCCATCTACCTTGCGGTGGTGCTCCTCCTCACCCTGGCCATGCGCTGGGTCGAGAAGAGGCTCCGCATCCCCGGCCTCGGGACGTCCGGCCGCGGCGCCTAGGGCCCGAGCCAATCCGCGATGAGGTCAGCGAGCGGGTAAGGACTCTCTGCGGCGAGAGCCGCGAGGAGGTCCGCCCCGGAGGCGATCCGCCCCCGAAACTCCTCCCGGTAGCGGCGGAGGGCGCGGAAGAACGCGTCATCCCCCATCCTCTCCCGCACCGCATGGAAGAAGAGCGCGCCACCGGAGTACACGATCCCCCCGTACCCGTCCCCGTTCGGGAACTCCCACACTGGGCTTGTGATCCCAGCGGTCCTGTTCCGCGCCCGACCTTGGGCGTAGCCAGATTCCCAGTAGCGGAGGATCTCGGCGGACCTCCCCTCGGACTCGAAGTAGAGGCCGGAGGTGTAGGTGGCGAGCGCCTCGTCCACCCACGGCTCGGCCACCTGATCGCTCCCCACCTCGGCGTACCACCACTGATGGGCGGCCTCGTGGGCGAAGATCATCGGAAAGAACAGGGGATCGGACGGATAGCGGCTGTAATAGCCCTCCCCGGCGAGGATGAGGCCCGGGTACTCGATCCCTGCTGCCCCTCGCAGGGGCACCGCGACCACATCGAGCTCGGAAAGGGAGAGGGGGCCGAAGTGGCGCGCGAACACGTCGAGCGCGGCCACCGTGATCTCGAGCGCGGCCCGGCTCGCCTCCGCGTGCTCGGGCCGGGAGTAGCTGTGCACTTCAACCCCGTTCGCCGACGCCGTTTGGAGTTCGTACCCATGGAGGAGGACGACCGCCATCTCCCGCAGGCTTTCCCCTTCAGCCCTGTACCGGCCCGGGGCGATCTCGACCTCGGTCCCGCCCGCGACGACGGTCCACCCGTCGGGCACAGCCAGGTCGAGCGTGTAGTCCGCGGCCTCCGCGACGAGCGGATCGCCCCACGGGAAGACGGGGTAGGCGATCCACCCTCCGTCCCACGGGACGAGGATCGGGTAGGCTTGGGAGAGGACGATCGCGTGCGCGGAGCGGGCATAGGCCCCATACCCGTCCGTGGATGAGAACTCCGGCACCGTCCCGGCGAAGGCGAGGGTCACCGTGAACTCCTCCCCGGCTCCGGTGGAGATGGCCACGGTCGCCGTCGTCGGCTCGATGCATTCCCAACTGACTTCCTGGCCCTCAACCCACGCCCCACGGAGGGCGAGGCGGTCGCCCCCGGGGGCCGCCGGGTACAGGCGGAACACGGCCTCCGGCCAATCGGCAGGGGCGACCCCGCGGACGGTGGCCTCCCCCCAGATCTCCCCCCCTGCCCCGACCGAGATCGCTAGCTCATACCGGACCGATGCGGCGAGGGAGGTTCCGGAAAGGGCGGTGGCGAGGACGACCGCCCATAACACCGAGAGGACGTGCGGCCCACGGCGGGACGAGCCACGCGGGCCTGCGGCCGGAGGGGCCATCGTCAGCCTTCCGGACGCCGAAGGAACGTCGGGATGTCGAGATCCTCGCCGGGGGTCCGGCGGGGGATGACGGGCCGCGGCCGCTCCTTCTCCTCTTCCTCAACTGCGACCTCGCGGAAGTCGGCCGCGATCACGGTGACCTCGACCCTCCCGCTCTGCTGGGGCTGGATCACTGCCCCGAACGTGATATCGGCCTCGGCGGCAGCGGATCGGCGGATGAACTCCGCCACCTGGGTCACCTCGGTCAGCGTGAGGTCCTCCCCGCCGGTGATGTTGAGGAGGACGCGCCGCGCCCCCTTGATCGTCCCCCCCTCGAGGAGGGGGTTCGTCACCGCCGCCTTCGCCGCGCGCAGGGCCCGGTTCTCGCCCCGGTCCTCCCCCGTGCCCATCATCGCCGTCCCCGCCCCCCGCAGCACGGAGGCGACATCCGCGAAGTCGAGGTTGACCAAGCCGGGCACGGTGATGAGGTCGGAGATGCCCCGCACCCCACGCAGGAGCACGTCATCGGCGAGCCGAAACGCCTCGGTCACCGAGACGTTGGGGACGATCTCCAGGAGGCGATCGTTGCGGACCACGATCAGGACATCGCTCTTCTCCGCCAACCGCGCCAGGCTCGCCTGGGCCCGCTGGGCCCGTAGTTCCCCCTCGAACGCGAACGGGAGGGTGACCACCCCCACCGTGAGCGCGCCACGGGAGCGGGCGATCTGGGCCACCACCGGCGCGCTGCCCGCGCCCGTCCCCTTCCCGAGGCCACAGGTGAGGAACACGAGGTGGGCGTCAGCGATGAGATCCTCGATCTCCGCCACGGCCTCCTCCGCCGCCCGGCGCGCCTTGTCCGGATCCCCACCGGTGCTCCGGCCATGGGTCACCCGCTGGCCGAGGAGGAGACCCTCCCCACCATGGAACGAGGACAGCACCTGGCGATCCGTGTCGAGGGCCGCCAGGCGAACCCCCGCCAGCTTGGCGTCGTGCATCCGGCTGAGGGCGTTGATCCCCCCACCCCCGATCCCCAGGACGAGGATCCGCGCCGGCGTGGGGGCCCCATGGACGGGGGGTTCCGCAGGCACGGGTGTCGTGGCCTCCTCTTCAAACGGGAGCGTGCCCTGGTCACCCGGCTCGGTCAGACGGACCTCGACCTCCCCGAACACGGCTCGCACCGCTTCGACGAGCTTCCCCATCTTGCGCTGGACGTAGTCTCTTTTGAACGGTGAGTCGATCTCGATCAGGAGGACACCGCGGTCCCGTCGGACCTTATCTGGGGAGGGAGGAAGGCACGCGCGGAGCAGCTGATCCTGGACTCCCCCGAGAAGCTCCCGCCACTTCTGGGCGAACTCCTCTTTCCCTCGTTCGCGGTCCATGGCCTACCGGCCATTGTGGCGATCCCCGCATGGACCGTCAACTCGCGGCCCGCACCAGTTCGGGAATCGAGCGGAAGTGGTCAACGACCGCGTGCGCAGCCCGCGCCACCTCCGGCTCCTTCGGCGCGTAGGCGATCGCGTACCCCACGGCTGCGAACACCGGGATATCGTTCAGGTGATCCCCCACGAACGCGATCTCCCCGAGGGACAGGCCCCGCTGGCGCGCCTCCTGCTCGACCACGGCGCGCTTCTCGCCCAGGCCCACCCGCACCACCGCCTCGCCCGTGAACCGACCGTTCGCGACGAGGAGCTCGTTCGCAATCGCGAAAGCGAGGCCAAGCTCCTCCCGAACCCGGTCCGCAACGAGGCTCACCCCCGAGGACACGATCCCCAGGACGTATCCGGCCTCCTTTAGTTCGGCGACCGCCTCGCGGGCGCCGGGGGCGTAGGGGGGAGGGAACAGGGCCTCTTCTACACGGGCGAGAGGCACCCCGCGGAGCAGGGAAGCGTTCTCCCTCACCCAGTCTGGATATTCCTCCAGCCGCCCCCGGTAGCGGGCGAGGAGATCGTCCCACGGCTCCCCGACCCCTGCGGCCACGCCGAGCGCGCCCCAACTCGACTCGAAGGCGACCCCGTGGTAGCGAACGAGGGTCCCGTCGAGGTCGAAGAGTACAGCCCGGATCACGGGACCCGGGTGAGCGTGACCTCCCGCCCCAGCCCGAGTGCGGCGAGCCTTCCCGCTGGCACCTCGAGCGCAAGTGTGAACGGATCAGCTGCCCCGTAGAGGTCCTTCGAATCGGCCTCCATCGTCGTCCGGCCGAGGAACGCCCCGTCGGCGGCGAAGAACACGAGGTCGAGCGGGAGGAACACGTTCTGCATGTGGAACTGGCTCACCGTGGGGGCCTCGAACACGAACAGGATCGCGAGGTCCTCCCCCGTCTCGCTCGGGATCCCCTGGAACCCGATGAACCTCTCGTGCGGGAGCGCGGCGACGCGGGCCACGAGGTTCGCCTGGTTCCCGGCCGCGTCCGCTAGGATCAGGGCCTGTTCGCGCATCGTCCCCACCACCCCGGGCAGGCCAGGGTAGAAGCCGCGGTCCAGGAGCGGAGCAGCGTCCTCGCCCCCGCCCCCAAACAGGACCGGGAGATCGCCGATCCCATCCTTGTTCTCGTCCGGCGCTGTGTAGTCGGAGTACCAGTTCCCCCGCCCGTCGGGGGCCCACAGGTTCTTCCCGAGGTCCCGCGCCGCGCGGCTGCAATCCCAGATCAGGTTCTCGTAGACCCGAGTCCCGCTCGTCTCCGTGCCGAGGTACAGCGCGTCCGTAGAGCGGTAGAGCACGTTGTGGCGGACGGTGTTGCCGGTGGGGGTGGCCTGCCCATAGGCCTCCTCGAAGATGAGCCCGATGTTCGCCCGCGCGATGAGGTTCCGTTCGTAGACCCCATACGAACCGAGGGTCGAGATCCCATAACCCACCTGGGCCATCGTCGAGTACGCCACCCGCGGGTTCTGGGCCCCGCCCTCGATGAACACGGCAACATCGGATTCGGTGAACGCACACGCCTCCACCACCGCGCCCTGCGACGTCTCGATCTCCACCCCATGGCTGTTCTGGTAGAAGAGCCCCTGCTGGATCACCGTCTCCTGCGCCCCGCCCGTCACAAGGACGCCGATCGAATTCGCGGCGAACGAATTGTTCCGCACCAACACCCCGTCGGAGCCGTTCACGAGCAACCCCACCTGGTTCGCGTACAGCCCAACCTCCTCCACCCACACCCGATCCGAGAGGAGGACCGAGATCCCCGCCTGGGCACAGTTCGCGATCCGTGGGGAATCCACGACCACCGTGCCCGGGGAGGAGACGATGAACACCCCGTCCCCCATCGCGCGCGAGATGTCCGCGTTCTCGATCCGCACGCCCTCGGAGAAGGCAACCGTGATCCCATCCCCCTTGTCGATCTTCGCCCCCCGCAGGGTCACGTTGCGACACGCGGCGAGCGTGATGTTCCCCGCAGCGATCCCCTCCAGGGCTTGTCCAGAGACTCCGTAGTAGTAGCGGACCTCTTGGCCGTTTACGGTGGTGGTCGGCTCGACCGCGTGCCGAAAGTGCTCCGCCTCGAGCCCCAACACCTGGAACCCGACCCCGTACACGCCGAGGAAGGTGTCGCGCACCGCGATATCCCGCGACGTCTGGATACGGATCCCATTGATGCTATCGCTAACTGAGCAATCCTCGATCGTCCCTCCCGTCACATCGGCGAGGTAGATCGCCGCCCCGCGGGAGTCCATCGCTCCGCTCACCAGGCACCCCCGGATGACGAACGCGGCCGTGGTATCCTCGACCCGAATCCCGTAGAGCTCCCCATCAGGGACGCGGATCTGCCCCCCCACGATCAGGTAGGGATCAGCGGGGGTTCCCGCGCCGCCGATCACCCCGTTGTCGGCTGTGAAATCGGCATCGGAAAGGATGGCAATGGGCCCGCGCTCAGCCGCCGCGCCCACGACAAGAGCCACCCCACTCAGTAAGATCGCGATTGCTCTGTGCATCGTACCTCCTTAGACTTGGCAAAGGATAGCGATGGTGCACAGGCTAAGCAACCAATGTGGATCTTCAAAGGAGGCGGGATGGAACTCTCTCGGATGAGCTGGGCTGAAGCGAGGAACAGACTGGGTAAGGCGCGGGTCGCTCTCCTTCCGGTGGGGTCCACCGAGCAACACGGACCGCACCTCCCGCTCGGGACCGACCACCTCACCGCGGCCGAGGTGGCGCGGCGGACGAGCGCTCGTGGGGGGTGGCTCGTCCTTCCCACCGTGCCGGTGGGGGTGTCCGAGCACCACCGTCAGTTCTGGGGGACGCTGTGGGTCGAGCCCTCCCTCCTCCGGGACTACGTCCTCGGGATCGCCCGGTCGCTTGGGACGCACGGCGTGCGCCGGATCGTGTTTGTGAACGGGCACGGCGGCAACACCGCTGCCCTCGACGAGGCGGCGCGGACCCTCCGCGGGGAAGGGATCTTCTGCTTTGTCTTCTCGTGGTGGAGGGCGATCCCGGAGACGATCGCGGCCGTAATCGAGACGGGAGGGTCCCATGCCGGGGAGATGGAGACCTCCGCCGTGCTCGCGTTCGCCCCCGAGCTCGTGGACACGAACCGGTACGCGGATGCCATCGACGGGGCGGCCCCGGAGTGGGGGAAGCGCCTCCACGGGATCGAGGTCGGGTTCGACACGCGCGACTTCTCCGCAAGCGGCGCGACGGGGAACCCCTCCCGCGCCACAGCGGAAAAGGGGGAGGCACTCCTCACCGCGGCCGCGGAGAGGTTGAACGCATTCTGCCAGTGGCTCGCCGCAGAGCCCGAGGAGAGGCTCCGCCCCCACGGCCACCTCCCTTGAGGATGCCGGCGCCCTCGGACGGGCCGCTAGAAGGAGACCTTCCCTCCCACGTTGAACCATTCCAACGGTTCGGCTTTGACGAAGTTCCACTGCCCTTTCGCGGATAGGGTCGCATTCGCGGCGAGGGGGATCTCGAGCGTGAGCCGCACCCGCTGCAGGCCGCCGACCGTCCCCTTCGCCCCGAACCACAGTTCTGTGGTCGAGGTGATCGACCCTCCGCAGCAGCCACCCCCGGTGGACGAGATCTCAACGTACTCAAACTCGTCGGCGTAGAACGTGACGTCGGTCATGTCCTCCACCGCATCGGGATCGAGCGCGGTGACGAGCCCCAGGTTCACCGGGCCGACCGAGCAGGAGACCCGCCAGCCGTAGATGGAGATCCCCGTGAAGCTTGACCCATTCCAATCTACGTCTCCGTACACGGTGAGGCAGC
>Ga0116148_1000703_pt1 | contig 40090 bp, 26 predicted proteins | sample AD_UKC055_MetaG_FD_89786 | JGI IMG/M metagenome (GOLD analysis project Ga0116148, IMG submission 89786) | Active sludge microbial communities of municipal wastewater-treating anaerobic digesters from USA - AD_UKC055_MetaG | ecosystem: Engineered > Bioreactor > Anaerobic > Digestate | place: USA...
GCCCTGCTGCAACGCGTGGGACGGGTGCTGGGAGCGGAAGTGGCTTCGGGCCCGGTTGACGCCGCCCGGATCGACGCCTCCAGCCTGGACTCCACCCGCCGCCACCAGTTGGAAGTGGCGTTGGCCCACAAGAGTCCGCCGGTCGACGTGAGCCTGGCCGGAAAGAGCTACCGCATCGCCTCGACCGTTGTCTCCACGCGGGCCGGCGCCCACGCCGTGCCGAACAGCCGCCTCTACGTGCTGGTCGCCCAGGAACGAATCGACGCCGCCACCCGCACCGCCGCACGGGACATCGCCCTGGCCACGCTGGGGGCGATTGCGGCGGCCACGGTGCTGGCGGTGGTTCTGTCGTTCACCATCTCCAGGCCCATCACTCGCCTGGCGCAACGAATGGATGAACTGGCCCGCCAGACGCAGGCGGCGCCGATGGGGGCCGACGCGCCGCCGGCCAACGCCGCCGCCGCCGTCGGGCGGCACAGTCCGGCCGAACTGGCTCACCTGGCCCGCTCGTTCGATCGCCTCATGGGCCAACTCGCCCAGGCCCGCGGCGAGATCGCCCGCTCGGCCGGCCTGGCCTCGCTGGGCAAGCTGGCGGCCAGCGTCGCCCACGAGTTGCGAAATCCCCTCAGCGGCATCCGCATGAACGCGCAGGTGCTGGCCGAGGAACAGCAGCGCAGCGACCGGCCGGACCCCAGCGTGGACCTGATCATCCGCGAGATCGACCGGATCGACCTGTACCTTCAGGAGATGCTGGCGTTGGCGGCGTCGGGGCGGACGGAGGCGCCCGCGACGACGGGTTCGCCCGTGCGTCTGGACGAGTTGGCCGACGCGGTGGTCGAGTTGGTCGCCGGGCGGGCGCGCCACGCTGGCGTCGAGATCGAACGCTCATACGATCCGTCGGCCCCGCCCGCGCTGGCCGACGCCAATCGCATCCGCCAAGTCGTGCTCAACCTGCTGCTCAACGCCCTGGAGGCCACCCCGCGCGGGGGCCGCGTCACGCTGGCGGTGGAGCCGTGCGGGCAGGCCGCCGTCCGCTTCAGCGTCCGCGACAGCGGCGGCGGCGTACGGGAGGGGCTGGATGTATTCGAGCCCTTCGTGAGCACTCGTGAAGAAGGCGCGGGGCTGGGGCTGTACATCTGCCGCCAGATCGTGCAGGCCGGCGGCGGGCGCATCGGGTACGACTCGACGCCCGCCGGCGCCACGTTCTGGATCGAACTGCCACGGGAGGCGTAAACGAGAGCGTCCTCGCCGCATCGGCACTGGGCCTGACGCGACGAGGACGCTTGCCTCAATCCCGCCCCGCGGGCGGGTCGTTCCAAACGAGGCGGGATTATTGGTTCTTCTTGGGCTTCTTGGGCTTGTTCTCGTCCTTGCCCTTCTTCTCGCCCTTGGGCATGACCTGGACGGTCATCGCGGTATTGTTGGCCGACGTGACCTTGGCCATCAGGCCGGTCTCGACCTTGCTCCAGTCGGTCGTTTCTTCGTTGTTGACCATCAGCTTGGTCGTGGTGGTGATGGTGATCTCCTTCTCGACCTTCTGTCCGCCCTCTTTGGTGGCCAGGACGAGCTTGCCGTCCTTGCCCGTCTCGGGAGCGGTCACCGAAACCACCTTGCCCACCAGGGGCTTCTCGCCCTTCTTGGGCTTGTCGCCTTTGGCCGCGAAGGCCGGGGCCACCAGGCCCATTACCGCCACTACCGCCAGCACCTTCATCATCTTCGTCATGGTTCTCTCTCCGGCGATCCTGTCCGATCGCGCTCATCCGGTCCGTCCCGCCGCGACCATCGCGGGCGGCTGCGGGCCATTTACGCCGCCATGATGACGAAGCGATGATGAGAATACCGTGAATAAAAAAAGAACCGCAGGCGATCCCCGTTCGCCTGCGATTCCGTGCAGCCAATGCTGTACCAGCCGCTCGAGAAGACTTAGTTCTTCTCTTTGGGCTTCTTGTGCTCGGGGGCCTTGGTCATGACGGCGATGCGGGTGGCGACCCCGTCGGTGCACCAGGCCGCGGCGCGCTTGCCGACCAGGTCCTTCAGGGCGGCCAGGTCCTTGGCCTCGCGGTCAACGGAGATCTTGGTGTCGGCAGTCACCTTCACCTCGACGGGCTTCTCCTCGCCATCCTTCTTCATGGCGATGGTGACGCTGCTCTCGCCGACCGCCTTCAGCACGCCGTACACGCTGGGTCGCTCGCCCTTGCCCTTGGGCTTGTCGCCTTCGGCGCCGAAGGCCGGGACCACGAACGCCATGACCGCCACCACTGCCAGCACCTTCGCCAACGTCTGCATGATTCTCTCTCCCTGCGACCGCCGTGGCGGTTCGCAAAAACCGAACCGGCCGAAAGGCTGCGCCACTCGCAGCCCGTGGGGGCCCGTTCCAGTGCCTCTATGCTAAATAACGTCGATGAGAAAGGCGTGAGAAGATCGAGGAATCGAGCAGACTTACAGGCGGGTCAGGGCGGCCAGGATCTCGTCCACGATCTGCTCCTGGCTCTTTCCGTCGCACGGGACGGTGAATTGGGCCCATCGCTGATAGAGGGGCTGGCGCTGACGGTAGAGGTCGTCCAGGCCCATGCCCGCCGGCAGGACCACCCCGCGAACGCTCAGGTTGCTCAGGCGGGCCGCCAGCAGGTCCAGGGGCAGGTCCAGGTGGACGATCGTCCCGCAGGAGCGGAGGTGGAGCATGGCCGGTTCGCTGTAGACCACGCTGCCGCCGGTGGCGATGACACTGGCGGCGGTCTCCAGCGAGAGGACGTACGCTTCCTCGATGCGGCAGAAGCTGTCCAAGCCCTCGCTGTCGAGAATGGCCTGAAGGGTGCGACTCTCGTGGGACTGTATGTAGACGTCCGTGTCCAGGAAATTGAGCCCGGCCGCCTTGGCCAGCAGGACGCCCACGGTGCTCTTGCCCACGCCGGGCATGCCCACCAGGACGATGTTGCCCTCCTGTCCGGAAGGGGGGACGGGGCCAGTCTTGTTCGTGTGTTCGATCATGTCAGGCGAAGAGACTCGCAAAGGCACGCAGCCAGATCATGTACCCGAGTGCCAGCACCAGCACGAGCAGCCAGGCGATCTTGCCGTAGTGGCCGATCGGCCAGAACCGTTGGGACGGGGCCCAGAAGTAATGGCAGTGGAGGACCATGCCGGCCGCCGCCGCCATCACCCCGCCGGCCCGACCGTCCAGGCGCAGGACGAAGAGAAGCCGGACGCTCTCGGGGTTGAAGATCATGTAGCCCCCGACCAGCACGACCAGGCCGGCGACGCCCACCCCGTACAGCCACCGCTTCACCGGGCCCACGGACGGCGCCTCGGCCAGGTGCTGCCCAGCCGTCACCAGGTCCTCGGGTTTGGTCGGCCTGTAGAACATGCGGATGGGGATTGTAGCACATGTCCGCAGTCGGCGGTCAGACATCCCTGTCGATGGCCTGGGCGATTCGTTTGAGCACGGGCATCAGTTCGTACAGGGTGGCCGGGGTGATGGACTGGGCGCCGTCGCTGCTGGCGTGCTCGGGGTCGTTGTGGCATTCGAGGATGATCCCATCGGCGCCGGCGGCCACCGCGGCGCGGCACATGGCGGGCACGAGGTGGGCGTGCCCGGTGCCGTGGGAGGGGTCCACGACGACCGGCAGGTGCGTCTTGTCGTTCAACTCGGGCACCACCGCCAGGGGCAGGGTGTTGCGGACGTAGTCCTCGAAGGTGCGGATGCCCCGCTCGCACAGGATCACCTGCTCGTTGCCCGCGTTGATGATGTACTCGGCCGCCAGGAGGAACTCCTCCAGGGTGGCCGACAGCCCCCGCTTGAGCAGGACGGGCTTGTCGGCTTTGCCGACAGCCTCCAGCAGCGCATAGTTGTGCATGTTGCGGGCGCCGATCTGAAGCACGTCGCACAACTCGGATACCAGGGGGATCTGCTCGATGCTCATGACCTCGGTGAAGACGGCCAGCCCGGTCCTGGCCCGGGCCTCGGCCAGCAGTTTCAGGCCCTCCTCGCGCAGGCCCTGGAAGGCGTAGGGGCTGGTGCGGGGCTTGAAGGCCCCGCCGCGCAGGCCGATGCAGCCGGCCTTCTGGGCGACGTCGGCGAGCAGGAGGATCTGCTCGCGGCTCTCGATGGAGCAAGGCCCGGCGATGATGCCGACCTGCCTGCCCCCCAGAGGGAACTGCCTGGGGCCCACGCGAATCTGCGTGCGCTCGCCGCGGACCTCGCGGCTGGCCATCTTGTAGGGGGCCAGCACGGGCACGACGCGCTCGACCATCGAGGCGTTCTCGATGGCCGACTTGTCCACGTGACGCTTGTCGCCGATACAGGCGACGACGGTACGGTCGGTGCCGTGGATCACGTGTTCCTTCAGGCCGAAATCCCGCACCAGGTCCACCACGTGCTGGACCTGATCCTCGCTGGCGCCGGGTTTCATGACAATGATCATCTGCGTATCCTTCCACTCCACTGTATGCAGCACGGAGCAGGCGGGGGATTCGGAATTGTCTCTGCCAGGACCAACGCCCACGCAGAGCCTCCCGTCGCGGCGGGCAGGTCCGGGGTCACCGGGTCTTCACGCTTCGCGGGCGGGATTATTTCTCGAGGCCCAGGCCCTTGTAGCGGTCGTCGATCTTCTTCTGGAGACTGTCAATGGTGCGGGCGGGCGTGGAAGGGGGCTCGGCGACAGGCGGCGCGGGCCTGGCGGGGGCGTCCCTGGCCGGGGCGGTGGCCGGCTGGGTCGTCGGTTGGCTCGCGGCTGCGGGGGGCTGGGCCCCGATCTGCTTGTTCTGCTCCTGGATCTGCGCCTCGACGTCCCGCTTGATCTTCTCGACCTGGTCCACGCGGGACTGGGCGGTCCGGTTGATCTCGTCCACCTGGCGCTTGACCTGCTCCAGCGTGGTCTTGGCCTGCTGCTGGGATGACTGGGAGCCGGAGATGGATACGGTGGCGATGCTGGAATACATCCACATGCCGATCGCCACCACGATCAGCAAAGCCAGCAGGCCAAGGCCTGCTCCCCAGGCGGGCGTCGAGCCTTTGCGTTGCACGTGTTTCATTGTGCATCCCTTTCCCGGCATGGTCGGGCGTTGTGCGGCGCCGCCCGGCCGGTCGTTACGCGCGCTTCTCGATCCGCTCCATGCCGTTCATGTACGGCCTGAGGGCTTTCGGGATTGTAACACTTCCGTCGGCGTTCTGATAGAGTTCCAGCACGGGGACGAGGACTCGAGGGCTGGCGATGACGGTGTTGTTGAGCGTGTGCACGTAGTGCATCCGCCCGGACTCGTCGCGGTAGCGGATGTTCAGGCGGCGGGCCTGGAACTCGTGGAACCGGCTGGCCGAGTGGGTCTCGCCGTAGCCGTTGCGGCTGGGCATCCAGGTCTCGATGTCGTACTTCTGGATCTGGCCCTGCCCCAGGTCGCCGGTGCAGACGTTGACGACGCGGTAAGGCAGTTCCAGGGCCCGAAGCACGTCCTCGGCGTTGCGGAGGATCTCCTGGTGGTGGGCGATGGAGGTCTGCTCGTCGTTGCGGCACAGGATGACCTGCTCGACCTTGTCGAAGTAGTGGATGCGGTAGAGCCCGTAGGTGTCCTTGCCGGCCGCCCCCGCCTCCCGCCGGAAACACGTGGACAGGGCGACGTACTTGCGGGGCAGGTCCTCGAAAGACAGCACCTCGTCGGTGTGGTAGGCCGTTACGGGCACTTCGGCTGTGCCCACCAGGCTCATCTGGTCGCGCTCGGCCAGGTAGGCCTGATCGCGCCCGACGGGGAAGTAGCCCGTGCCGTACATGACCGATTCCTTGACCAGGACCGGGACGGTCATGAGGGTGAAACCCTTGGCGGTCATTTGGTCCAGGGCCAGGCGGAGGATCGCCTGGTGGAGCATGGCGCCGGCGCCCTTGAGGATGAAGTTCCGCGAGCCGGCCAGCTTGACCCCGCGGGGGATGTCAATAATGTCCAGGGCCTCGCCGAGCTGTACGTGATCCTTGGGCTCGAAGTCGAAGGTGGGGACCTGCCCCTCGACGCGGAGGACGACGTTCTCGGTGTCGTCCTTGCCCAGGGGGACCTCGGCAGCCGCCGGCTGGGCGACCAGGAGCATGAGTTCATCGAACTTGGGCTGGAGGCGGTCGACCAGGTCGGCCAGTTCCTTGGCGCGGGCCTTGAGGTGGGCGATCTCGGCGACGGCGGTGGCCTTGTCGTCGCCGGTGAGCTTGGCGATCTTCTTGCCCGCGGCGTTCTGGGCGGTGCGGGCGTCCTGGAGTTCGCGCTGGGCGTCCAGGATCTGGCTGTCGACCTCCAGCAGGGCAGGGATGTCGACCTTGATATTCTTGTTGCGGGCCGCGTCGATGAACTTCTGCGGTTCCGCACGGATCAGTCTGATGTCAATCATGCCGAAAAGGCTACCTACGGGCGGCGGGGGAAATCAAGGGGATTATGCGTCCGGCCGTCAACCCGGCAGGCGCCCCGGCGGTTCGAACAGAACCGTTCCATGAGTCTCGCGATGGCGCGGGGCCCTCACCTGCTCGCCTGTCGCCGTTCGTAAACGGTCTGGACCGCGTAGCCCATGTGGACGTCGGCCAGGGCGAACGGGTCGTATTCGTCCGGGCCCCAGGCACAGTAGCCCTTGGTCGCCTGGGCCTTCAGGGTCGCCAGGTCGACCTCGTAGACCTTGCCGCCCTGCTGGGGCGGCAGGCCGGCGTAGAGCTTGTCCTTCTTCTCCGGTCGGGGCAGGATGACGACCGTGGCGTCGGCTGGGGCGCCGGCCAGATCCACCCGCTCGAGCTTGCCCGCCTTGTCGAGCGTCCACAATCCGCGATCGGTGGGGAGGTACAGGTACTTGGCGTCCGGCGAAAGCAGGGCGCGATAGACGGCTGCCGGCTTGTCGTGTCCGCTTTGCGACCCGACCTGCCTGGACACGTCCAAGACCCGCCCGTCGTGGACATGGACGGCCAGCGCGAGGTTGCGGCCGAACTGGAAGCACTGCCAGGCGCCGGGTCCGGGCGAATGGGCCCACAACTCGCGCCCGGGGCCATCCGACGGGTACTTGTCAACCACGTGCCTCAGGGCGAGGTCCAGGCCGGGAGCGGCCTCGATCTTCTCCGCGGTCGGGCTGTCGCCGGCGCCGGCGTAGGTGGGCTGCCATCGCCCGGCCTGCTCGTCGAGCAGGTAGATCTGTCCGCGTCTCAGGCAAAGGGTCTCGCGGGCGGTGGCGAAGATGCGGTCGCCCTCGTCGGCCAGGTGGGCCTGGCCCGGCGCCAGGCCGGGGACGTCGCGAAGATGGCCCTCGGCGTCGATCAGGAAGGTCCGGCCGTCCCAGCGGACGGCCCACTGGCTGCCCGGATGTCGGGCCGGGTAGAGGTAGAACGTTCCCTTGAGCTGGGCCCACTGGTCGCTCAGCCGGCCCTGGTTGGCGCTGAGGAAGTCGAGGGCCCGTCTCATGGCCTGGCGTTCAGCCTTGGCTGCGGCCTGGCTGCGGGGGTGGACGGCGGGGGGATCGTCCTCGTCGTCGCTGGGGGGCGGAGAGGCCCGCTCGGCCCGATCCAGCGCGATTCGGGCCTGGGCGAACAGGGCGTGTCGCAGGAGGAAGCGGGTGTGGAGGGCCTCGACCTCGGCGCCGCGGACAGCCTGGAGATTGAATGCCTGTGCCGTGCGGTCCCAGTCCTCGGCATGGCTGGAAGCGTTGAGGGACAACAGGTCCATCGTGTGCCGGACGAATGCCCGCCGCCCCGGATCGCTCAGCAGGTGGATGTCGCCGGCCTTTGCGACCAGGAATGGGGCCATCCGCGAGGCCACCGCGACATGGGAACGCCACTGGGGTGGGCCCGCCTCCAGCAGGGCGACGAAGCGGTCCAGGCCTGTGGAGTTGGGCAGGAGCCGGCTGACCTGGTCGTTCTGCCCGTCGGCGGCGGCCTCCGCCAGTGCCCACAAGCTCACGGCAGCCTGTTCGGCCGACGCGTTTCTTTCCACGTAGGCCAGAACGAGTTCCCATGCCACGTCGCAGGCGGCCTTTACGTCCAACCGGCGGACGGCGGCCTGGACGGCAAGCGAGGCAGAGTGCGTGTCCTTGCCGGAGGCAGCATAGTCCTTGACCGCCTGTTCCATCCGCCCTTCCCGCAGGGCCAGATACAGCGAGGCATAGTCGGGCCTGGCGCTGGCAGGACGCTTGATCTCCTTTGCCAATAACCAGTTACGTCCCCTGCCGACCAAGTGCGTGCGAAGCTGGTCGATCTGGCTCTCTCCGGCAGCCTGCGCCTTGATCTGTTCGAGAAGCACGGCTGTCTGCAGGGCCGACAGCGGGAGACCGAAGTGCGTCTCCAACAGGTTCATCTCGCTCTGATCGTGGAAGTACCAGTGGTTACGGAGGTGTCGCTCATATACCTCCATGGCCCGGGTGTGGTCCAGGCAGTACTCCGCCGCTCCGGCCAGGGCGACAAGGCCCCATGTGTCTTCCATGTCTTCCCGGGCGGCCTGGTCAAGGCGGGCGTAGGCCTCGTCGTAACGCCGGGAATGGAGGGCGGCGAAACCGGCGGACTGGTTTTCGCCTCCGTGGGTAAGATCCCAGTTGGTGGAATAGAAGCCGATCGTTCCGGGCGCGACGGCGACCTCGCGGAGCTTGCCGAACCGCCAGATCAGTAGCGTCCGATCGCTGGTGGCCCTCAGGAAGGGGATTTCCTCCTGCCCGGTGATGTCCCGGTCATTCATGCGTACAACCACATCCCCGGGCTGAAAACCCAAGCGTTCCGCTTGGGAATTAGGCTGAATCTTAACGATCATGGCCCCCCGGGTCAGCCAGCGGTAGCTGAGGATAAGCTCCCGCACGCGAGTCTGGATCTCGGGGTCGGCGTGGTTGCGATAGGGATAGATCAGGTCGAGGATGCCGGGCCCCATCTGGTGCAGGCGTTCGTAGGCCTCCTGTCTGGATTTATAGTCGCTGGAGCCCATCTGCTCGACGAGCCTGTTGATCTCGGCGGGCTGAGTTGTTCGGGAGGCCGAAGGCGGCGCGGGACGCGTCTGGGCGGCAAGCGTTGCCGCTAGTGCGATCAGCCAAAATGCCCCGGCCGGCCTCATGCGATTAACCAGTTTACCGCAGGAGGTGGTCAGAGAGGTATGTTTTTTCGTTGACTGGGGGGGTATCCCTACTATAGTCTTAGTCAGATACTTGATCTACGACGGAAATGGCTCCGGCAGGTAGATGGCCCTGAATGCAACCGCAGGAAGGGAAGCGGAGTCTTTGTATTAACTCTGCGCCTTGGACCGGCCCGGGAATGGGCGGCCGGGCAGACAAGACGATAGTGGAAGGGTCCGGCGGGACGTCGGGCGATAGCGATGTGTATGGACACGTGTAAATCAGGCAGGGAGTCACGGCAGTGATGTGCCTGAACAGGGTCAACGCTGGTGCATCAGCATAGGCCCAGTACGATGTTGCCTCGTGCCGGGGCCTGGAGAGGACCAGGCCCGCCGAGACTGGCATGGGAGGGTTGAGGTTTGCGCGCGGCGAACGCCGGTTGGAACGAGAGCGTATAAAAGTCGCGGGCAGACCTGGACCCCCGGGCATGCCGGACTGCGGCTTTGGAAACTGGGCGAGGCACCCAGTTTTTTTGTTTGTTGAAGTGGCCGCGGCAGGACATAAGGAAACGCAGATGAATCAGGAATTGTTGCGAATTGTGGACAGCCTGGCCAGGGACAAGAACATCGACAAAGAGACGGTGTTCGAGGACCTGGAAGCGGCGATGCTGTCAGCGATTCGAAAGGCCAATGCCGCCAGCGAGGACATTGTCGTCCGGATCAACCGCCAGAACGGTGAGATCACGGCGTCGGTAAGCGGGCAGAAGATGAGCGTGAGGGACCTCGGGCGGATCGCCGCCCAGACGGCCAAGCAGGTGATGATCCAACGCATCCGCGAGGCCGAGCGGGGCAGCATCTACGAGGAATACCTCGACCGCAAGGGCCAGATCGTTACCGGGCGAGTCGCGCGGTGGGACGGGGGTTCCCTGATTGTCGACATCGGGCGGGTCGAGGCGATTCTGCCCAAGAGCGAGCAGATCCCCGGCGAATCGCACATGCCCGAGGAGCGGTTGCGGGCCATGATTCTGGACGTCCGCGAGCAGCCCAGCGCGGTCAAGATCGTCCTCAGCCGGACCCACCCGGACTTCATTCGTGCCTTGTTCGAACTGGAAGTGCCGGAGGTGGCCGAGAGCATCATCGAGATCAAGGCCTTGGCCCGCGAGGCGGGCTATCGAACCAAAGTGGCCGTAGCCAGCCTGGACACCAAGGTGGACGCCGTTGGCGCCTGCGTGGGCGTTCGCGGCAGCCGGATCAAGAACATCGTCGACGAACTGGGCGGCGAGAAGATCGACATCGTCCGCTGGAACGATTCGTCGAAGATCCTCATCGCCAATTCGCTCAAGCCCGCCGAGGTAGCCGAGATCGCCCTGTGCTTCGAGTTGGGGCGAGCCACGGTGGTGGTGACCGACGATCAGCTCTCGCTGGCGATCGGCAAGCGGGGACAGAACGTTCGCCTGGCGGCCGGGCTGACCGGCTGGGACATCGACATCCTGACGCCCAACGAGTACAACGCGGGCCTGGACACGCTGGAGCGGGCCCTCCGCGAGGTGTCGGGGGTGGATTCGACCATTGTGGACCAGGTGGTCGCAATGGGCATGGTGAACGTGCTCGACGTGGAAGAAGTGGGCCCCGAACCGCTGATGAACGAACTGGGGATGAATCGGGAACTGGCCAGCCGGTTGGTGGTGCGATGCGCCGAAGAGGCCAAGAAGGTTGCCGATCAGCAGGCCGCCAAGGGCCGCTCGGCCCGCGAGGCGGCCCGGGTAGAAGGCGAAGCGACGCCCGCCGGCGAGGCGGACGAGCAGGCCAAGCCCCCCAGCCAGGAAGCCGGCGAGGTGGAACCCGCCCCGGCCCAGCCTGAACCACAAGAACCAGCCCAGCCGGACGAGACGGCCAGTGATGCCGATTCCCCGGCCCGGCCCGACGAAGGCGCCGCCCCCTAGAGGCTGAGGCGGCGCCGCTGCGCGACGGCCCGGCTGATCGTCAGCCGGACGAACCAGGACGTTGATTGATTGCCGGAGGTTTTCTTGGCAACGCGTGTATTCGAATTGGCCCGTGAACTAGACGTGCCCAGCAAGGTGATTCTCACCAAGTGCCGGGCCGAGGGCCTGGACATCAAGAATCACATGACCACCCTGACCGCGGGCCTGGAAGCCACGATCCGGGAGTGGTTTACCGAAGGGGAGTCCACGACGGCGGTGGAAACCGCCGAGCACGTGGACCTTGACCTGGCGCACAAGCAGGCCAAAAAGGAACGCCGTCGCCGTCGCAGTGAGCCAGAGGCCGAGAAGGTCGGCGAGGAAGCCGCGGAAGCGGAAACATCCGTCGAGGAAGAACTCGTCTCCGATCTGCCGTCGGCTGAGGAGGCCTTGGGCGAGGAGACGGAACTCGTTGAAGAGCCGGCTGGGGAGGAAGTCGAGCAGGAAGCGGCGGAGGCTGCCGAAACGCCCGCTGAGGCCGTTGCGGTTGCCGAGGCCTCGCCCGCCGATGTCTCGGCTTCGGCGGAGACCGAAACGCCCCCCTCGACCGAACCGGCCGTTGCCGAGGCTGCTTCGGCCCAGGCCCAGGAGCAGCCCTCCCAGGCCCCCCCTGCGACCACGCCCCCGCAGGCCGGCGCCAAGTCCAAGGAGAAGGCCAAAGGCAAACCCAGGGACACCATCAAGCCGGCAGGGCCCCAACTGGTTCCCCGGCCTGCAACGCTCAAGGGGCCTCGGGTGGTCCGCGTCGAGCGGGCCGATCACGTGCCTCTGCCTCGCCGCTCCGCCCCGCCCCCCGCGGGCATGCCTGGACCCACCTCCGTCGGGCGGCGAAAGCCCGGCAGCGGGGTGCCCACTACGACCGTCGAGGAAGAGGAAGCCAAGAAGGGCAAGCGCCGCAGCCCCCGCCGCAAAGGCGGACGCAGCGCCGACAGCGGCGAGAAACTCGTCGAGTGGCGAGATCGGGACCTGCTGGAACGCTCCCAGCGGCTGGCCGCGGCCAGCGGGGGAAGCCTGCGCCGCCATCGCGCCAGCGTTGGGCGCAAGGGCGGCGAGATGCCGTCGGCCATCAAGGGCGATTCCCTCGAAATCGAGGAGCCCATCACCGTCAAGAGCCTTTCAGCCGCCAGCGGCCTGAAGATCTCCGACATTATCCGCAAGCTGATGCAGGAAGGGATCATGGCCACCGCCAATCAGGTAATCGATCGGGAGCAGGCGGAAGCGGTCCTGATAGACTACAACGTGGATCTGGTGGTCAAGCGGCCGAAGACGGCCAAGGAAGAGTTGGTGGAGAAGTTCGAAGCACTGGCGGGCGAGGCCACCTCGCCGCGGGCCCCGGTGGTCACATTCATGGGGCACGTGGACCATGGCAAAACCTCCCTTCTGGACCACATCCGCCAGACCGCCGTCGCGGCTGGCGAGGCCGGCGGCATCACCCAGCACATTGGCTCCTACCGCTACGACGTGGGCGACAGGCACGTGGTGTTCCTGGACACCCCGGGCCACGAGGCCTTTACGGCCATGCGCTCCCGCGGGGCCAACATGACCGACGTGGTGGTGCTGGTGGTGGCTGCCGACGATGGCGTGATGCCCCAGACCGTCGAAGCCATCAGCCACGCCAAGGCCGCCAAGGTTCCAATCATCGTGGCCCTCAACAAGACCGACGTTCCCAACGCCAACGTCCAGCGGGTGCTGGGGCAATTGGCCGAGCACGGGCTCAACCCGCGCGAGTGGGGCGGCGATACGGAAGTCATCCAGACCAGCGCCGTTACCGGCGCCGGAATGGACCGCCTGGTCGAGACGCTCAGCCTGGAGGCCGAGCTGCTGGAACTCAAGGCCGACCCGGGCGCCCCGGCCAGCGGGTACGTGATCGAGTCCGAGATCGACCCCGGTCGCGGGCCCGTCGCCCGCCTGCTGGTCAAGAACGGCACGCTTCACATCGGCAACGTGCTGCTGGCCGGGCGAGGCTTTGGTCGCGTGCGAGACATGATCGACGCCTTCGGCCGCGGCCTGGACGAGGCAGGCCCGTCCACCCCCATCGAGGTCTCGGGCCTGGACGAGCTGCCCGAGGCGGGCGACAAGTTCTACGTCGCCGAGTCCATCGACCAGGCCCGCCAGATCGCCGAGGAGCGGCGCGAGCAGGCCCGCGTGGCCTCTGCCGCACCGGCGCGGGCGACCACGCTGGAAAGCCTCTTCAGCCGGATGGACGCCGGCGGGGTCAAGCAAGTGGCCCTGATCATCAAGGCCGACGTTCAGGGGTCGTTGGAGGCCATCACCGGCTCGCTGAACAAGCTCTCGACCGACGAGGTCAAGGTGAACATCCTGCACACCGCGGTGGGCGGGATCAGCACCAGCGACATCGCGTTGGCCGAGGCCTCCAAGGCACTGGTGTTGGGGTTCAACGTGGTGGCCGACTCGGGCGCCCGCCAGTTGGCCGAGGAAAAGGGCGTCGAGGTGCGAAGCTACCGCATCATCTACGAGATGATCGACGACGTCCGCAACGTGCTGGAGAAGGGCTTGGCCCCGGAGATCCGCACCCAGCGGCTGGGGCAGGCGGAAGTCCGCCAGGTGTTCAAGATCTCGCGTCTGGGCACGGTGGCGGGCTGCTACGTCACCGAGGGCCTGGTGCGGCGAAATGCCAAGCTCCGGCTGATCCGCAACAACGTGGTCGTCGAGGACGATCGCCAGCTCGAGAGCCTCAAGCGGGTCAAGGACGACGTGCGCGAGGTCCGGGCGGGCATGGAGTGCGGCCTGAAGATCGCCGGTTACGACGATGTCAAGGAAGGCGACATCCTGGAATTCTACCAGCAGGTGGAAGTGGCGAGAAAACTGTAGACGGCAGCCGGCAGCCGGAACGGGTGAGCGGTTGCGGACCGCCGGCAGCCAAGAAATCAAAAGAGTATGGCGACGACGCTTGGCCTGCTGCACCTGGAGTTTCGCATCGCCGGGGCCTCGAGCCTGAAGGATAAGAGGCGGTCGGTCAAGAGCTTCAAAGACCGCCTGGCCGCCCGGCGGAACGTGTCGGTGGCCGAGGTGGAGGCCCAGGATGACCACCGCCGTGCGGTGGTGGCGGTGGCCATGGTCGGCAGCGACCGGCGCTACGTGGAGGGGGCGCTTCAGCAGATAGTGAACGAAGCCGTGGCCTACCGGGACATGGTCCTGGTGGAACATGAGTTGGAATGGTTGTAGGAAGCAGTCGAAGCAATGAACCGTAGAACCGAGCGCGTAGCCAGCCGAATCCGGGAGATCCTGGGTCAGGTCCTGCTGTCGAAGATCGCCGATCCGCGGATCGACCCGGCCCGAACGTCGGTGACGCGCGTGGAGATGCCGGACGACCTGCTGACGGCCAAGGTGTACATCTCGGTCATTGGCGACGAAGGCAAGCAGAAGCTGACGCTGCAGGCCCTGCGCCATGCCCAGGGGCACCTGCAGGAACTGATGATGCGTCAGATCAGCCTGCGGAACACGCCGATGCTGCACTTCGTGCCGGACAAGCAGTTTAAGAAGACGTTGGTGACGCTGCAGTTGATCGACCAGGCGATGGAAGAGATTCGCCAGAAGGAGCAGGAAACCGCCGCGGCCGGGCCCGGCCAGCCGCAGGAGGATGCGCTGGGCGCATCCGACCCGCCGGCGGATGAATAGGGAACAGCGGTCATGAAGAATGCCACGGCGTACGAACGAAAGGTCAAGAAGCTTCTGTCAGGCGCGAGCAAGTCCTCTCAGCTCTCGGTCCGCGACGACTGCATGGAGGTGCTGATGCAGGGCATCCTCCAGGCCGATGCTTCGCGGCGCCAGGCGGAAAGGGCCCTGGACACGCTGCTGGAGGAGTTCGTGGACGTCAATGAACTCCGGGTGGCCCCCCATAAGGAGATCACCGACTGTATGGGGCGAGACTTCCCGCGCGCCCGCGAGAAGGCCGAGACGCTCACCGGCGTGCTCAACCGCATCTTCGACCACAGCACGACCCTCTCCCTGGACTACGTCCATGAGTTGCCCAAACGGGAGATCCGTCGCCACCTGAAGGAATTGGGCCTGGATACGTATGCGTCGGCCCTGCTCATGCTGGCGAGCTTCAGCACCCACGCCCTTCCGGTCGACCAGATGCTCGTGGACTGCTTGGCCGCCGACGGGTTGATCCATCCGGGCAGCGACCCTGCCGACGTGCAGGGTTTCCTGGAGCGGATCGTCTCCCAGAAGGATTCCCGCTCAGCCCACGAGTTCCTGCGGGCATACGCCGAGAAGCGGTCCAAGAGCCTGCCGCCCAAACGGACGGCGGCCGAGGCGCCCGCCGAGGCCGAGGCGACGGGCCTCGCGGAGCAGCCGGCCAAGGCCGCCAAGCCCAAGGCCGCCAAGCCCAAGGCCAAGTCGGCGGGCAAGACCCCGCGCAAGGCCGCAGCCAAGGCTTCCAAGCCAATCCGCAAACCGCCGACCAAGACGGCGGGCAAGACCAAGGCCTCCTCCGCCGCCAAGCCCAAGCCCAAAGCCAAGGTCAAGCCCAAGCCCAAAGCCAAGGTCAGGACCAAGCCCAAGGCCAAGGCTTCCAGGAAATAGGCCCGCGATACGGGTTGAGCGGGCGGGACGTGAACCAGCGGCCTCGGCCGCCCAGACGAGAAGAATGAGTTGATGGCACACAAGACCCCCGACGACAAGCTGGTGCTGGGTTTCCCAAAAGGCTCGCTGCAAGAGAGTACGCTGGACCTCTTTACCCGGGCCGGCTTCAACATCCAGATTTCCTCCCGCAGCTACACGCCGACCATCGACGACGATCAAATCTCCGTGCTCATGTTCCGCGCCCAGGAGATGAGCCGGTACGTGGAGGATGGCGTGATCGACGCCGGGCTGACCGGCCACGACTGGGTGATGGAGAACCAGTCGGACGTGCAGGAGGTGGCCGAGTTGATTTACGCCAAGCAGAATCTCCGCCCGGTGCGGTGGGTGCTGGCGGTGCCTGAGGAGAGCGCGGTTCAGAAGGCCGAGGACCTCGACGGGGGGATCGTGGCCACCGAGCTGGTGAACGTGACTCGGAACTACTTCACCGCCAAGGGCGTACAAGTGAAGGTGGAGTTCAGTTGGGGGGCCACGGAGATCAAGGCCCGCCTGCTGGACGGGATCGTGGACGTGACAGAGACCGGCAGCAGCCTGCGGGCCAACAAGCTGCGGGTGGTCGACACGCTGCTGACGTCGACGACGAGGTTCATCGCGAACCGCAGGGCGATGGCCAGCGACTGGAAGCGACAGAAGATCGAGAATATCGCCCTCCTGCTTCAGGGCGCCATCGCCGCCCGCGAGAAGGTTGGGCTGAAAATGAACATCCCTCGCGCCAACCTGGATGCGGTGGCCGGCTTGCTGCCGGCGGAGAAGAGCCCGACGATCTCCGCCCTGGCCGATCCCGACTGGGTGGCGCTGGAGGTGATCGTGGAAGAACGGATCGAGCGGGAACTGGTCCCGCAACTGAAGCGAGCCGGCGCGACCGGCATCATCACGTACCCACTGAATAAGGTCATTCCGTAAGATGTGGCGCAATCGACGGCACCTGGTGGCGGCGTGGACGGTTCTGTTCCTCTTGCTTGCGGGCGGATGCTCCCAACCGGCCTCCGTCTCCACCACCCAGCCTGCCGTCAAGTCGGCCGATGCGCAGAGCACCAGCCGCCCGGCCACCGCGCCCGCCTTGCCCGAGCGGGCCACGCTGTCGCTCCAGGCCATCGCGCCGAAGATCACGCGCCCGACGACGCGCCCGGCTGACGAGAAACTCTCCGAACGCGTCGAGCCGCTGGTGCAGGAGGCCCAGAAGCGAATCTCCGCCGGCGACTTCGTCGGCGCGGTCGATCGCCTCGAACGGGCGGTCGGGTTCGAGCCATCCAGCCCCACCGTTCGCCGACTGCTGGGCGTGTCCTACCTGGGCATGTCCAACTTCGGCAAGGCGGCTGAACACCTCCGCCAGGCCGCCCAGCAGGCCGGCGACAGCGTCGAGGTCCACTTGCTGCTGGGCAAGATCGCCCTCTCGCAGCATCAGAATGCTCCAGCCTTGGAGGCGTTGCGGACGGCCGTTGCGTGCTCGGATGCCGCGGCAAGCAGCCCGCAGGCGGCGGAGGCATACTTGCTGCTGGGCAGGCTGCTGGCCCAGGAAGGGTACTGGCAGGCGGCCCTGGAGTGCTTCAGCCGCCTGTACGATTGGATCGAGCCCAACGCCCGTGCCTATGCGGAGCGGCCGGCCCTGCGACCGGTGGTGCTCCGGCCGGACCAGTTGCTGGTGCAGCGCGGCGACATGCTGGTTCGCCTGCGCCGCTATGACGAGGCCTTGACCGTGCTCGACTGGGCCTACCGCCGCGACAAGTCGAACCCCACCACCACGCGGCTGCTCATGCAGGCGATGGTGGAGTCGGGGCGGTTCGAGCAGGCCCACAAACTGTTGCTGCAATTGGCTGGGGAACCCAGCCAGAAGGCCCAACTCGCCCGGATGACGCTGCTGGTCTTCAAGGGCTGGCAGGACAGGGGCATGGACCCGGTGGTGGGCCTGGACCTGTTGGGGCGGGCCCTGGAGGCGGACGACTCGGACCTGCCCTCGGTCCGGCAGGCGATCGGGCGGCTGGCCGAACTCGTGCCGGCCGACTTCGAGCGGACCTTCGCCCAGCAGGCCCGCCAGCGGCGCGAGAGCGGGCTGCTGTACGTCTCGGGGGAGCTGGCCCGGGCTCGGGGCAAGGACCTGTTGGCCCTGGAGCAGTTCTCTCAGGCCCTGGAGGTTCGCAAGGACTTCCTGCCGGCGGCCGAGGCGATGATCGACATCTATCTGTCTCAGAAGCGATTCGAGCAGGTGGATCAGTTGCTGGTCCGCCTGGGCAAGAGCCTGGGCGAGAGCCACGCGTATTTCTACCTCAAGGGCAAGGTGCGGATGGCCCGCGGCGACGCCGCCGGCGGGGCCATCGCCCTGCAGCAGGCCTACGCTGCCAACAAGGAGCACGTGGCGACGCTGCTGCTGCTGGCCGACGCGTACCAGATGACCGGCAAGCCCCGCGACGCCGAAGGCATCCTGCTCAAGGCGATGAACCTGCCGGGCGACAACGTGCAGGTGTACCGCAAGCTCTTTGCCCAGTACCTGGCCCGCCAGGAGCACACCAGCGCGTCCAACGTGATTGAGAAGGTCCGGCAGATGTCGGACGATCCGCTGCTGGCCCGCCAGATGCAGGCGGAACTGCATCTGGCCCGCGGCGAGTTGGAGAAGGCCAGGACCATCATCGAGCCGCTGCAGGCCCAGTTTCCTCAGAACAACGAGGTTCGCCTGCTGGCCCTTCGGTTGCTGATCGGCCCGCCGGGCAGCCAGCCACCCCCCAAGGACTTCGAGCGGGCCCTGCAACTCCTGGGCGAGATCATCCGCCAGGAGCCGTCGAATCTCGACGCCAAGCTCCAACTGGCCCAACTGCTGGAACGCGGCGGGCGGACGGAGGAGGCGATCGGCACGTGGGGCAGGCTCTATGAGCAGAACGGGCAGGACGTGGAGATCGCCGCGCGATATGTCGCCGCCCTGGCCCGCGCCAAGAAGTTCGAGCAGGTCCTGGTGGTGACCCGGTCGATGCTCCAGCAGGACCCCAAGAACGCCTTCGCGCGACGCACCATCCTGATCGCCCTGGAGGAACTCCAGCAATACGACGAAGGGCTGGGCCTGGTCCGCCAGTGGCTCAAGGAGGAGGGGCTGACACCCCCCGACCGGGTGCTCTACCGCATGGTGCTGGTCAAGCTCTGCGAGAAGGCCAGGCAGTTCGACCTGGGCCACAAGGAACTCGACCAGTGGATCGCCGAGGCCTCGATCGACGAAGACCGCAACAACTGGCGGATGCTGAAGCTGAACCTGTACGTGGTGGCCGACCAGGCGGATCGCGCCGAGGCGATGGCCCGAGACTGGGACAAACGTGAAGGCCAGGACGAGGGCAAGCAGACCCTGATCGCCAGCCTGCTGACTCACAAGAAGTACGAGCCGGCTGAGCGGGTCTGCCGACAATGGCTGCGAGAGAAACCCGACTCGTTCGAGGCCCAGGCGTCGCTGGTGGACACGCTGGTGCAGGCCAAGCGGTACGAGCCGGCCATCCAGACGCTGGAGAGCGTGTTGGGGCGCGGAGCGGCCACTCGCCCGGTGGCCGGGCTGGACCGTCAGGAACTGGCCCGCATACGCGTGCTGAGGCACATGCTGCTGCGGCTGATGATCCGCGTCGGCAAACACGCCCAGGTGCTCCAGTACGTTCGCAACTACCTCGTGTTGGACGGCGACGACGCCGAGTTGTACAACCTTCAGTCCAGCAGTTACCAGGAGTTGGGGCAGAACGATCGGGCGTTGGAGGCGCTGGAGAAGGGCTACCGCATGGCGCCCGACTCGACCAGCTTCAACAACAACCTGGGCTACCTGCTGGCCGACCGTGGGCAGGACCTGGACCGGGCGGAGCGGATGATCCGCCGGGCCCTGGCCGACGAGCCGTCGCAACTGGCTTACCGCGACTCGCTGGGGTGGTTGTTCTACAAGAAGGGGCGACTGGCGGAAGCGGTGCGGGTATTCGAGGACGTCATCCGCGAGTCCAAGGAGCAGGACGAGGAACATGCGGTGATGTACGATCACGCAGGCGACGCCTGCTGGCGCCTGGCCGGCGAGGAGAAAGAGCGGTCAGCCGAGCTGCGCAAGCGGGCGGTGGAGTACTGGCTGCGGTCGGTGGAACTGGCCCAGAAGGAAGATGTCGTCCTCGCGGAAATCCGCCAGGTGAAGAAGGACACGCCGGGCAAGGTGGAGGCCGCCAAGGCGGGGCGACAACCCGCGGTGGCGCCGCTGGGCCGGGACGCGAAGTCGCCGACGACCCAGCCGAAGAAGTGAACTGGATTGCTGAAGACTTACACATAGAGAGGCACAGATGTCAGGACATTCTCATTGGGCGAAGATTAAGCGGGCCAAGGGCTCCAACGACGCCAAGCGCGGACGCGAGTGGAGCAAGCTGGCCCGGCGGATCATCGTGGCGGCCAAGGTCGGCGGAGGCAACCCGGACGAGAACCTCTCGCTCCGCTACGCCATCGACGACGCCAAGGCGGCCAACATGCCCAAGGACACCATCGCCAACGCCATCAAGAAGGGCACGGGCGAGCTGGGGGCTACCACGTACGAGACCATCCTGTACGAGGGCTACGGCCCGGCGGGCGTGGCGTTCATGGTCGACTGTCTCACCGACAACCGCAACCGCACCGCGCCGGAAATGCGGAAGATCTTCGAGCGGGCGGGCGGGCAGCTCGGCTCGTCCAACTGCGTCGCCTGGATGTTCGAGCAGAAGGGCTCGTTCCTCGTGTCGACCGACAAGGTCGACGAAGACCAGCTCATGGAGATCGCCCTGGAGGCCGGCGCCGACGACGTCCAACTCGACGGGGACGTGTTCACGGTAACCTGTCCGCCGGCGGCGTTCGCAGCCGTCAAGACCGCGCTGGCCGACAAGGAGATCGAGACGATCTCGGCCGAGCTGGCCATGATGCCCAAGAACACCGTCCAGGTGGCGGCGAACAAGGCCTCCCAGGTCCTGGGGCTGATGGAGTCTCTGGAAGAGCACGACGACGTGCAGAAGGTCTACGCCAACTTCGACATCCCCGACGAGGCGATGGAGACGGCGTAGGTAGATGAGGGACCAGGCAATAGGAGAAAGGCGCTGCCGGTCCGCAGTCCCTCGTCCCTAATCCCTATTCCCCAGGCCTTCTCTTACTCCACCGTGAACCACTGCACCTCGACGCGCCGGTCGGCGTCGGGGCCTTTGCCGGTGGGCTCGTCCGAGCCCACGCCCTGGACCTCGATCCGCTTGGCGTCGAAACCGTACTGGTCCGTGAGCATCATCTTCACTTCGGCGCAGCGGGAGCGGCTGAGTTCTTTGAGCTGGAGTTTGGCCTGAAGAAAGCGGGCTTGTCCGCCCTGGCGGCGGAACTGCTCCAGCAGCGAGCCGTCGGCGTGCCCGCGGAGCAGTACCGTCGAGCCGGGGGCCACCTTCACCAGTTGCGAGATCGACGTCAGGCCCTTGGTGTTCGCCTGCGTGCCGGTCTCCAGCTTGCTGGAGTTCGGGCGGAACATGAAGCGGATGTCCTTCGACAGGAGGCTTTCGCCGGTGGACTCAGCCGCCGCGCCGGTCGAGCGGATAGGCGTGATCGATGCGACCTGGTCCTTGAACTGTCCGCCTTGCTGGGCCGCCTGGAGCGGGGCCATGTCCAACAGGCGCTCCACAGGCGCGGTCCGCCCCAGCAGCTCGCTGCCGTAGACGTAGGCGGCCGTCTCGTAGAGGAAGTTGTAGCTGCCGGCGGAATCGATCTTGCCCGAGAAGAACGCGAGGTTCTCGGGCAGATTGGCCAGGTGCACCTTGGCCAGCTCACTGCGGGCCTGGGCGGCGTCCCACTTGAAGGCCTTGGCGATCAGGTCCAGGTGCTTGTCGCCCTCGGTACGGACCATGTGGTTGCCTTCGAGCAGCCCGGCGACCAGGCCGGTGACGATCTTGGGATTGGCCTGGGCGAAGGCCTTGTTGATCATCAGGATGTCGGCGACGATGAGCAGGTTGCGGTTGGTGACCAGCAGGCGGGCCTTGCCTTGGCTTTCGGAGGCGACCTCGGTGGTCTTGGGGGCCCAGGTGACGCAGCCGGCCAGTCGATTGCGCCCGGCCTTGAGATCGCGGAGGAACAGGTCGCCGGCCCCGAAGGCGTCGGCGCAGTAGACCAGGTTGACCTTGTCCGCGGCGGGACGGGCCTGAAGGTTGGGCAGCATGTTGACGCCCAGGCCGGCCTCCTGGGCCAGGTAGCGGATGAAGAAATCGGCCTCGGTGAACTGGGCGGCCGCCAACGTCTTGCCCGCCAGATCGTTGATCCGCTTGATGGATTTGAGCACGACCAGGCCGTCGGCCCCACGGGAGAAGCCGATCAGCGCGGGCACGACCACGTCGAGCTGGCGGCCGTACACCGACAGGACGTCCACGGTGGAGGCGGAGGCGGCCATCTTGCCGCTGTTGAGGGCGGACCAGCTTTCCTCTTCACTCAGGACCAGCTTGACCTTGAAGCCGTGCTTCTTGGCGAAGACGGAGTTCTCGTTGGGCTCCATCCCGCCGTTGGCGGCGATGAGCCCGGCGTAGCCGGCGTATTCGCTAAGCTCGATGAGGATGGTGTTGTCCTGCATCTTGTACTCGGCGGGGGGGCGCAGCTTGGGCACCTCCGTGCGGGTCTCGACGAGTTCGGCGTCGGCGGCGAGGTCCTGGGCCCGGGCGGGCTGGATGCCGATGCAGGCGGCGGCGAGCAGGGCGACGAGCAGGTAGTGTGTTGCCTTCATTCGGAACTCCTTTTACATCGGAGGAAGACCCACGGAGGGCTTTCCGGGGGCTTTGCGTCGCTGACTATTGAATGAGCCCGTTGAGCACGGCGGTGGGCTGTTTCTCGTCCGGCAGGGATTCGCCCAGCGAGTCGTCAGCCATCGTGCCCAGGGTCTTGGTGAAGCTGGCGATCTCCTGCTCCTTCTTGCGGAGCAGGTCGACCTGGTCCAGGCCTTCCTTCAGACGAATGTTGCCCAGGTCCAGTTCGAGGCGTTCGCGGTACTGGGCCAGGCGGTTGAGGTCGCGCTGGAGGGACTCCGCGGCGGCATCGGCCCGTGCGACGGCCTTGTCGTACGCGTCAACAAGCGGCTGGTTGTCCTGGACGTATTGTTTGGCCTGGCGGATGATGTCGCGGGCCTCGTCGCGCGTGAACCGCTTCCCGCCCATGCTGGCGGGCCAGCGATCCTCGTCTTCGGCCCTGCGGACGGCCTGCTCCATCCGCACTTGGACGTTTCGGAACTGGCCCAGGCGGGTCTTGAGGGTCTCCTGGCGCTCACGAATCTTCTGGAGGTGGTTCTGGACGGCCTGGAATCGCCTGGTCCGTTCGTACACCTGGTCGTCGATGCGGGCGCCGGCCCAGACCATGTAGCCCTCGGGATCGGCGGCGATCTCGTCGGAGGTCCAGACCTTGTCCAGGGGATACTTCCGCACGTTCTTCTCGGTCTTTCCCCGGTCGGTCTTTCCGGACCCGCACCCCAAGGCGACGGCGGCTATCGCCGCCGCCAGACACATCCGGGCCAGAAACTGCATGGCGTTGCCCATTGCAGCCCTACTTCTTCTTCATGATCTCGTCGAACCTGGAGTCGTCCACGGCCGCTTCGCTGCGTGCGGCCAGGTCATCCAGCGAGAGCGTTCCGCCCTGGGAATCGACGTCGACGATGGTGGTCTGGATGGCCGACTTCATGGCCACCAGGTTGTTCTTGAGGTCGTCGGTGATCTGCTGGACGGCGAGCTTCTCGCGGTTGACCTTGATCTTGCTGAGTTGCTCGTTGGCCCGGTCGAAGGCGTCGTCGACCTTGGTCAACTGCACGCGGAGCTGGTCGGCGGCGGCCTTGTACTCCTGGGACAGCTTGGTCTTGCTCTCGATCTCGCCGGCCAGGCGGAGCACCTGGCGCTTGGCCTGTTCCTGCTCCAGTCCCTTGCCCTGCCAGGTCAGGGGCCATTTCTTGTCGGTCTCGGCCTTGCGGTAGAGGTCCTTCAACTCCTCCAGGGCCTTTTCGCCGACCTTGAGCTTGTCCTCGGTGTCCTGGCGCATCTGCTCCAGCTTGGCCTGCTGGGCGGAGATGGCGATCTTGCTGGCCTTGCACTTCTGGATGGCTTCGTTGGTCTTTTCCTCGCAGAAGCTGAGATAGCCCTTGGGGTCCTTGGCGATGTTCTCGGGCGTCCACTCGGCGAACTGTGCGTAGGCATCCTTCATCTTCGTCCGTGCGGGAGCGCTGATGAAGTACACCGCAACGCCGATGACGATCACGACGGCCACGATCGCCACAATCACCCCGACAGTCGAGAGTCCGCGCCTGCTGGTCATGTTCCGGCTCCTCGAAAATGTTGTCCGTACCGTGCCGGCGGCCGACTCGTGCCACCGGCACGCTAATCGTAGAACGCCCGGGCGGTTGGGTCAAGCGCTTCCAAAATTGGCGAACCGTTGTAACGGCGGCGCCGGGAGAACTCCGGGAAGAAACAAGCCCACGGAGGGTGGGCTCCGTGGGCTCGGGTCTCGTTGGGCGCTGGTTACAGGGCAGCGGCCGGGGGGGACGGCCTCACCATCCGTAGGAGATCTTCATCCCGCCGAAGAACTCGTCGTTGACCAGGGCGTGGTCGAGGGCCTGGCTGTAGAACAGCAGGCCCGAGACGGTCAACTCGCCGTATTCTTCGGGCAGGCCCAGGGCGGTGCCCAGGTCGTAGGCGATCTCCAGGCCGAACAACACGTTGACCGCACTGGTCGTCTTGTTGCCCAGCGTCGGATCGATCTCGCCAAACAGGCGGTGCTGCACGCCGTAGACGATCGACGGCGTCAGCGTTACGTGGCGCATGACCGGGCAGCCGGCCAGCCCGCAGTCGGCCATCGCGAAGTCGTGACTGATGCCGAACTCCCACCAACTCGCGCACGCGCCGAGGTCGATGTTCTGGTAGTAGGCGGCGTACGGGTTGAGGATGTTCTCCTTCGTGCCGAAGAGCTTCTTGTCGTCGTACGACACCTTGAGGTAGAGTTCGTAGTCCGTGTGCTGGTCGCGCCCGATCGGCGGCAGAGTGTAGGCCAGCCAGCCCAGCTCGGCGGTCAGGCCCGGGTCCTCGAACACGTAGCGATAGTAGACCGCGTAGTCGATCTCCTGGATGTCGCGGCCGTAGGCGGGGGTGAGGTTCTGCTGGGCGATGAACCACTCGAACCAGACATAGCCCCCAACCGTGCCGTAGTTCCCCAGGTCGATCTCCGCGCCGACGTTGAGCTGGTGGTTGAGCTTCTCCCGGCCCTCTCGCTGGTACTCGCTGAGGTTCACGCCTCGGAAGATGTAGTCGCTGATGAGCGTGTAGTCGATGCTGAAGCTGAAGGGGCACTTCTTGGCGGGGCCTTCCGCCTCCTGCTTCTGGATCGTCTCGATCTTGGCCGCCGGGGCGGAGGCGGCGGGCTTGCCCGCCTGGGCCAGTTGTCGGCCGGCATCAAGCCAGCCGGCTTCCTCGGCGGCAGCCAGCGACACGATGCAGCCCAACAGCAACAGCCCTACAAGCAGACGAACTCTCATTGCGGTCTCCTTACCTTGTGCAAACGCGCCGGTCGGGCCCCGCGGCCTCGGCGGCTTTCCCTTCAGTTATCGGCCTGGCAAGACACTCCACAACAGGGGATTTTGTCCCGAGGCAATGCCTCGCAGACCCATCCGTTGATTCGAGTAGTCTCCCGGGCTAACTGCCGGGGCATCCGAAAGTTCCGAGGCAGAAAGGAAACCACATGAGAATCCGACCGTTCGCCGTCGTGCTGTTGGCTGCGATGCTGGCCCTGCCGGGTCTGGTGCCGGCCGACGTGAAGCTCCCCGCTGTCATCTCCGACCACATGGTCGTTCAGCAGGGCATGCCCGTGCCGATTTGGGGCTGGGCTGATGCGGGCGAGAAGGTCACCATCACCGCATGCGGAGACAAGACAGAGGCGACGGCCGGGGCGGACGGCAAGTTCTGCGCCAAGATCGGGCCCTTCAAGACGGGCGAGCCGATGGAGATCACCGTCGCGGGCAAGAACACCATCGTCATCAAGGACGTGCTGGTGGGCGAGGTGTGGGTGGCCTCCGGTCAGTCGAACATGCAGTGGACGGTGTCGAACTCGGCCAACCCGACGGAGGAAATCGCGGCCGCCAAGTTCCCCAAGATGCGCCTGTTCAGCGTGCCGCGGGTGACGGCGGCCAAGCCGCAGGACGACGTCAAGGCGTCGTGGTGCGAATGCAGTCCCGAAACGGTCCCCGGGTTCTCAGCCGTCGCGTACTTCTTCGGGCGCGAGTTGCATCAGAAGCTGAACGTCCCGGTCGGGATGATCCACACGTCGTGGGGCGGCACGCCGGCGGAGGCGTGGACCACTCAGGAGACGATGCAGGCCAAGTTCAAGCCCATCGCGGACCGTTGGGCCAAGAGCCAGCAGGACTGGGAGTCGGGCGCGGCCACCAAGGCCTACGAGGCCCAGATGGCCAAATGGAAGGATGCGGCGGAGAAGATCAAGGCCGCCAACAAGGCCGACGCCGACAAGGCGGCCAAGGCAGGCAAGCCCAAACCCAAGGCCCGCCCGCTGCCCCGCCAGCCCGGCAAGCCCGGACCGGCCACGAACAGTCCGCACTGCCCGGCCGTCCTGTACAACGCCATGATCCACCCGCTCGTGCCCTACGCCATCCGCGGGGCTATCTGGTACCAGGGCGAGAGTAACGCCGGGCGTGCCTACCAGTACCGCGACCTCTTCCCGGCCATGATCACCGACTGGCGGAAGGTCTGGGGCCAAGGCGACTTCCAGTTCCTGTTCGTGCAGTTGGCCAACTTCATGGCTCGCAAGAATGAGCCGGCCGACAGCGCCTGGGCGGAACTGCGCGAGGCCCAGACCATGACGCTGGCCCTGCCGAACACGGGCATGGCCGTCATCATCGACATCGGCGAGGCCGGCAACATCCACCCCAAGAACAAGCAGGATGTCGGCAAGCGCCTGGCGGCCTGGGCGCTGGGCACGACGTACGGCCAGAAGGTCTGCATCTCCGGGCCGCTGTATGACTCGATGAGCGTCGATGGCGGCAAGGTCCGCCTGAAGTTCAAGCACGTGGGCGGGGGCCTGGTCGCCAAGGGCGACAAGCTGACCGGCTTCAGCATCGCCGGCGAGGACAAGAAGTTCGTCTGGGCCGATGCGGTCATCGACGGCGAGTGCGTGGTGGTCTGCAGCGACAAGGTCGCCGCGCCCAAGGCCGTCCGCTACGCCTGGGCCGACAACCCCGAGTGCAACCTGTACAACAAGGCGGGCCTGCCGGCCAGTCCCTTCCGCACCGACGACTGGCCCGGCGTGACGGCGGGCAAGGAGTAATCCCCGGCGGACCACTCCGCATCCGAATCCGCAGGTCGAGCCAGGAGCCCACGGAACGCTTCCGTGGGCTTCTATTTTCGGACCTTCTTTCCGGGCCAGCTCCAGTCAACCAGGTCGTCGGACCAGGCGATGCCGAGACTGGCGTGACTGTCGAACATGGTTCGTTCGTCTTCGGGCCCGCTGGCGTGGAAGAACATCAGGGCCTTGCCGACGCGCTTGTCGCTCCGCAGATCCAGCACGAAACCGGCGGTCAGGCGCCCGCGGGCCCAGGGCCAGTCCTTCTGGTCCAGCGTGATCAGGGCGACGTCGCGCCAGGTCTTGAGGTCGTTCGATCGTTTCACGCCGATGCCGTTGGCCGGCGAGTGGAACAGGACGTATTCGCCCTTGTCCACGATGACGCAGGCGTTCTCGCCCGCGTTGACCCGCCCGAAGTACGCCCACGTCTTGAGATCATTGGACCAGGAGATCGAGCAGCCGTTCTGCTTGTAGAAGCACCACCACTTGCCCGGGTGGTCCTTGTCGGCCAGCAGGTAGGCGTCGATCATCCGGCCCATCTTCTCGACCGGAACGCTGGGGCCCTTGACCATGAGGATATCCGGCTTCGACCACGTTTCCAGGTCGCCGCTTCGCATGGTGAAGATGCGGGCGGAGGCGTTGCCGTACTTCTCGCCGGCTGGGCGGGGGTAGGTCTGGAGGCAGAGGACCCACTGGCCGTCGTGGCGGACGATGTTGCCCGGGCTGGAGAAGTTGAGAGAGCGATCTCGGGGGGTGAGGATGCGCGGGGGCGTCCAGCCCTTGAGGTCCTTCGACTTGCTGACGGCGGCATACATCCAGACCCCGCCGTCGCCTTCGTCGCGGACGAGGGTGTAGAACATGTGAAAGACGCCCTCATGGTAGACGACAGCCGGGTCACGATAGGCGGTCCTGGCGTCGCCGCGGAGCAGGACAGGCGACTCGAGGGCGGCGAGGTCGACGGCCGGCGGTCCGGCCGCAACACCCGCCAGGAGGGCGACTCGCGCGAGAAACAGGATGCAGTCCATGGCAGTCCCTTTGTCCGAGTGTGCGATAGGAGTAACGCGGAATGGACCTAGGCGCAAACGAAGAAGAGTGGTACAATCTTCCTCCAGAGTTGACGGGGTCCTGAGGCCCCGTGGCTTGTAAGTCGAGGAAGACAAAGGAGAATCCCATGCGGACGCAGGTTTCCTGTGCAATGGCAGTCTTGCTCATGTTCGCTGCCGTCGCCCCGGCGGCGATGATCGGGTATGGCCCCGGCATCGGGAGTGGCCTGGACAGTTCGGGGAGCCGCCTGAACGTGGATGAGTTGTTCACGACCTTGCCGGCAGGGCGATACCAGGTTACCCAGTTCGCGGTGAATGCCGGCTCGACCAGCGGGAACGTCACCCCGTTCCTGTCGCGCCTGACGGGGGCTGACACCTATCAGACCCTATGGGTGGGCCCCGCGTTTACGCCGACCGGCACCGGGGCTCAGGCCGACGCCTATTCCGCCGGCGGTCAGTACATCCGGCTCTGGACGGCGACCGCCGTCTATGCCGGTTTCGTCCAGAGCAACGCCGTCGTGCGGTACACCGACGACCAGGTAGTCGCCCCGGGCAACACCGATCACGACAGCAGTTTCACCACGCCCACGGGGGCCGGCCAGACGGTGGGGGGATTCTCCAATGCTAACCTTCCCCGCAACTATGGCTTCGGCATTACGGTTGCCCCGGTGGTGAATGGGGGCGACCAGATCTACATGGAGCGGTTTGGCGGTTCGGGTGCGAACAACTTGTCGGGCAAGGCGCCTGATGTCCGCCCGGGACAGGAGACGTGGGTGGCCGGCAGTGCCATTAAGCAGGACGGCTCCAAGAGCACCGGCGGAACCAACTCCGCCTGGCTGCCTTTCGTTCCCCAGGCAGGCACCGTCTACAGTCTGTCGTTGGATGTGAATCCGGATATTTCCACCTCTAGCGACTGGTTCGCCGTCGGGTTCAGCCAAGGCAACGCTACGGGCAGCTTCCATGACGGCGGCAACAACGCCGCCGCGTGGATCCTTAACCGGATGGACGATGCCTCTGCCAGCGCCTTTCAGACGTTCATGGGCCCCGTCACCGCCAGCGGCGCCAGCCACAACCCCGACCCGGACAAGGTCGGCTGGATCAACCTGGAGGTCCTGCTGGACACCCGGGCGGCCAACTGGACGGTCACGTGGTTGGCCGACGGAGACGTGTTGCGGGGCCCGGTGGCCTACGGCACCAATCCAACGATTAATTACGTGGGATTCGCGGGCTACGGCAACACGACGGGCATGTTCGACAACTTCGTGCTCCAGACCGTTCCCGAACCGATGACGCTTACGCTGCTGACGTTGACGGGGGCCGCTCTGGGCGGATACGTCCGTCGACGGCGATCCTGATCCCCTGGCAGAGTCTCAACAAGCAACAGTGCGGGCGGCGCCCATTTCGGGGCCGCCCGCGGCATTTGCCGCCAGTGTCGGTTCGGGCACGTCCTTCATGCGAATGACCGCCTTCAGGGGATCTCGCGTTCGGACGGCTGGTGCAGCTTGGACCACATGAGCGTCCACAGCCGCCCCAGGGGGACGTGGTCGGCGTGGCCGTCCAGGAAGGCAACGTTGACGGCCATGTCGTGCCGGTCGAAGCAGAAACGGCACATCTGGAATTTCTCGTTGGGGTCGGTGATGCTGCCGTCCAACACGGGCGGGACGATGTCATCCCACCAGGGCCAGCCGTCGACCCAGTTGGAATCGGCGTAGCTGGGCGTCAGGCCGGGATACCCCACGTCGCCGATGCCTTTCCACCAGGCATCGGGGAAGGGGCGGTTGCTGCAACAGGGGTAGGCCCGTCCGCCGGCGTTGCTGTTGGTGGACGCATCGGCAGGGTTGTAGATCCACCCGTTGACTCCATAGCTGCCCCTGCGCGACCACGCCTGCCAGGCGTTTCGGCTCCCGCCCCGCGCCGAGGCGGTGGGGTAGAAGGGCTTGGCGGCGTCCGGGCAGAGGCGGATCTCGTGGATGTTATGGTACTTCTCCAGGAAGGCCATGTAGATGATGCCGCCATTGTACGGGAAGAATTCGCCGCGCGAGTTGACCGTGTATGCGCTATGGGCCCGGTTGAGTTGGGAGAGGTTCGACCGGCAGACGGAGTCCCGGGCCAACGCGCGGGCCCGCTGAAGGGACGGCGTCAGCAGGGCCAGCAGCAGCGTCAGGATCGACACCACCACCAGCAACTCGACCAGTGAGAACCCGCGCCGGCGGGCAGCGGTCGTGAACGTGGCGGCTGATATCATCGAATCTTCCGATCAGCAGGCCGGCAGCCTACAGACCTGAACGTCGCCCCTGCCGGCATCTCTGCCAGAGCATTATGCCTCAGGTCCGGCCGTCGGTCAAACCGTGCTTCGGCAACGCCCATGCCCGGCCGCCCGCTGGAACGCAGCCCTATTCGCACAGGGCCCGGCAGGCCGCCAACAGGGCGACGGCGGCCGTCTCGATCCTCAGCGTGGTGCTGCCCGTGCGGACGGACAGGAAAGCCGCCTCGCGCAGCAGATGGCGCTCGGCGTCGGTCAGCCCGCCCTCTGGTCCCACCAGCAGGGCGACGTCGCGCTCCTGGCGCCGCGTCAGGGCCTGGGCCGGCGTGAGGCACGGCTCGGATAGATCACCGACCAGGCATAGCCAGCCGGCTGAGGACGCGGCGCATGCGAAATCGTGCGCGCTCACGGGCGGCAGGAGGTCCGGCAGCATGTCCAGGCCGCACTGCTTGGCTGCCGATACGCAATGCCCCAGCCATCGCTGTCGCTTGTGGTCGGACAACTCGTCCTCGCCGGCCACGCTCCGTTCGAACACCACCGGGCGCAGCGACGCCGCCGCCAGTTCGGTGGTTTTCTCCAGCAGCCAGTCCAGCCGCTTGCCCTTTGGCACGGCAAAGCCCAGGTGCAGACGCGGCAGAAGGGGTTGGGCGGCGGGCAGCCGCTCGACGATCTCGACGGTTGCCTCCGAGCGGCGGACGTGAGCGATCCGGCCCTGGGCCCGGCCGCCCCGCCCGTCGAACAGTTCCACCGGCGCGCCCGCCCGCAGGCGGAGCACGTGGGTGGCATGATGGGCCTCCGCCTGGCCGAGTTCGACCAGGCAGCCCTCGAGCGATTCGACATACAGGCGGGTTTCCGTGGACATATCTCTCGACTCGGCGGCCGATGCTGGGTGGTCAATCAGGCGGCGTGCCTCACATGCCGCCAGATGTATCGGCTGAGGTAGACCAGGACGATCAGGGCCAGGATGGCAGCCGTAGCGTAGGCCGACCGCACGAGGTCGTCGCGGATGGCGTAGAGCACCAGCGACGCATCGCCCGAGGGGTGGACGAAGTCCTGGCGGGCCTGTCCCTGCGGCAGCTCGAGCGAAAGCGAATAGCGCGCGTGGGGCACATAGACCTGAGCCGCTCGTTCGCCTCGCGGTTGGAAGGGGTCAGGGGGAGGCGGCGGGGTCGCCTTGGCGCCGCCGGGCTTGGGCTGCTCCGCCTGGGGCATCTGATCCCCCCGGCCCGGTTGGGGCTGGGCCGCCTGGCCCTGCTGGGGCGTCGGCTGGTTGTAGAAGCGGTTGAGGCGATTGGGGCCGCTGAGTTGATCGATCTGTTGGCGGACCTCTTCCTGTCGCTTGGCGAGCTGGCGGTTCTTTTCGCCTTCCAGTTCGCGGAGGATGTCGCCCTTCTGCGTGCTTTCGTCCTCGACCAGCAGGTCGCCAGGCCGGACGGTCCGTGCGGGCTGGGTGGCGGTGGACTTCTGAAGCGAGTCGATCTCCTTCTCGAGGTTCTCCTGCTGGGCGCGGGCGGCGCCGGTGACGAAGTTGGGCAGGGTGTTGAGGGCCTGGTTGCGCTGCATCTCGCTGACGCCGGGATTCTGCCCGCTGGTGTTCAAGAAGCTCGTTACGTCACCCTTCTGACGCTCGCTCTGGTCCTGCTGGTCCTGATCCCATTGGCCCAGCAGGCCGTACTGGCTGTTGGCCTGGTCGGCCAGCTTCTTGCTCAGGTTCTCGTAGGTCGATCCGCTGATGCGGTAGCGGTTGCCCTTGAGGTAGTTCTCGGCCTGGCGGATTTCCTCGGTGACCTGTGCGTTGAAGGCCATCCAGTTCTTCTCGGCGATCTTGCGGCTGCGGGAGGAAACGGCGGACTCCGCGTAGCCCTGCCGCAGGCGCTGAAGCTGGTCCAGGCGCGCGTCGATGGCCAGGCTCATCAGTTCGGCCTGCTCGGAGGCGGGCGTCATGTTTCCGCCCCGCTGGACGTAGGTGTAGCCGCTGGGCAACAGCAGGGACCAGGTGGTGCGGATGACGGGGATGGGGCGGGGCTTGCTGCTGTTGTGGGGGTCTTCGGCGGTGACCAGCAGCACCGGGGGCTGGATGCGGGTGACGGCGCCGAGCGTGGGCACGCCGCGCCCGGCGAAGTACAGGCGGACCTCGTAGGGCAGGCCTCCGGGGGACGTCTTGACCAGAGGCACCAGGACGTCGCCGCTGGAGGAGTCGGCTGGTTGGACCGGCCGAACCGGCTGGCCCGCCACCTCCGCCGACCACAAGGGCAGGCTGACGACCTGCCCCCGGGGCGTCCGAGCCATCAGACGCACCCGGAGGAACTGCTCGCTGCGGTTCTGCAACTCCAGCCGGGCCTCGTGACGCAGGTGTCCGCTCCGGTCGATCACCGTCGTCATCGCCAGCAGGTCGATCACCACCTGGATGCGGCTGGCCGCCTTGGCGGGAATGAGCTTGAGCTTCATCGACCAGTCGGACCGCAGGGACTTCATGACGTACTGCAGCGATTGGCGGACCTGGGAGCTGAGCAGCTTGAGCTGCTCGTCTGCGGGCAGTTCGCTGAGCCGGTTGTGCTCCGCCAGCGTCAGTTCGTGCGACGAGAAGTTCTGCACCGCGACGATGGCCGTGTAGCCGGCGGAAGAGTCGGTCACGACGGTAGGAATCTCCAGCGAGGTGGTTTCGGCGTCGACGGGCAGGGAGAAGTTCACCATCACGTCCAACTCGCTGATCACTTCGTTGAGCAGCGAGACGGTCCAGGTGCAGCGGTCCTTGTCGACGGTCCGGCTGACGCTTCGCAGGGCGTTGGACGTGACGGTGACCAGCGGGGCGTAGCGAGCGGGCAGAGAGAACCGCACGCGGTCGACGGGCGAGCCTTCGATGGTATACCGCAGGCGGTAGGCGTAGGCGGCTTCGGTGTGCGAGAGGCTCAGGCCCGCGAACACCTCCGCCCGCACCTTGGTCTCCTGGCGGGCCACCTGCAGGGCCAGTGAGATCTTCGGCGTTTCGTACTGGTAGGCGAAGCGGACGGCCTCGACTTGTCCTTCCTCCAGCCAGTCGGAGGCGGCATTGGGCACGATGGGTTTGAGGTTCTCGCTGGCGATGGTGTGAGCGGTCAGCGACGACTGCACCTGGACGGCCAGCCGGCCCCGCTGCTCGATGGGCTTGCCCGACTCCTCCAGGGCGGTCAGGTGGGGCACGTCGAGGCGGTCGAGCTTGTCGAACCGCCGCACCAGCACGAGGGCGACGTCGGTGCGATCGACGCCCTCCCGGAAGTTGACCTGGAGGCGGCGCCCCTCGGGGGCGGGCTGGACATAGTGGTCTTCGACGGCCGGGCCGACGGCGCTGAGCAATTCGTAACCGTCGGGCAGAGAGAAGCGGGCCGAAAAGATCTGGCCCTGAGGGCTGGAGAGGCGGGCCTGGACCAGGAGCTGGACCTGGCGGGTTCCAACGCGGACCAACTGGTCCAGGCGGACGACCGGTTGGACGCTCTGCCGGGCGACCTGCACCTGAAGGCTGAAGGGGCGATAGGGCCAGTAGTACTGGGCGACCATCTGCGTCAGCCCGGCGGCGGTCAGCGGGGAGAAGTTGGCGGTGCTGCTTTTCCGCCCGCCCATGACCTGGGGGACCTTCACGCTCATCCCGCCGGCGGCGTGCAGCGTGACCGTGCCGCTCTCTCTCGCGACGTCGCCCGCCTGCACCAGCGGCAGGGCGACGGGCTTGTCCAGCGGGGGCAGATCGCCCATCCACCGGGCGGTCAACTCGTACTTGCGGACGGCTGGGCGGTGAAGCCGTGCCTCGATGAGATCGAACTGCTGGCCGTCAATGTTCTGACGCCCGACCGAGCGGTAGTCGCGAAGGTTGGCGCCGGCCAGGTCCGTCAGCGTCGTGCCGTGGGGGACCAGGAGCGTGAACCGATCGTAGTCGGCGGCGGAGAAGGTGAAGGTGAACTTGCTCACCCCGACCTGTGCCCAGTGGAAGAAGTAGACGTCGTGGCTGCCGGTGGCGGCGAGGGTGCGGTCGGCGGTGCCTCCGCCGGCCTTGGGAGCCCAGGTGAGCGAGAGGCGGCGGTTGCGCCCCAGGCCGAAGGTCCATTCCACGCCGTTGTTGACCTTGCGACGGTCCAGCCCCCCCTCGATGCCGTGCGCGTCAAGAACCATATCTTCCTGGCCCAGCAGAACGGTCATGACCCCCCCGGGCAACGGGGGCAGAGTCAGCGTGATGCTGCCGCGCCGCCCCACGTACTTGGGCGTGGCCGCTCCCACCAGCTTGAGCGTGCCCGTTCGACCGCCCTCGAGCGTGAGGATCATGCCCTTGGGCCCGACCTGGAGCGCCGCCGGCTTGCCGTCGAAGGTGGCCTCGGTCACCGCCAGGCCCGACAGCGGCATGGGCAGCGTCACGTACGACGAACCGTACGTCTGCACCTGCGCCGTCAGGACGATCGCCATCTCCCGCTCGCTGACCGTTGCCGCGTAGCGAACGTCGGCCAGGGCGATCCCGCCCGCCGGCGCGGGCATGTCCAGCGGCTCGTCGGGATGGACCCGGTTCCACAACTGCACGAACCGCGCGTACGGCACAATGACCTTGTCGGCCTGTTCGGCCTTGGATACGTCGCCCTCGTAGGGAACGATGACCGGCTGGGTCGCCGCCTGGAGGAGTTGGGCCTCGCGGCGGATGGCCTGCTGGATTTCCGGGTCCATGCGCGGGCTGGGCGTCTTGGGGTCAGCCGCCCGCGCGGCGCTGAAGGTCAGAGCGAGCATCGCGGCCAGCAACAGGCCAGCCGCCGCAGCGGCAGGGCGAGGCGACGCCGCCGGGCGCCACACGCGCCGCGCCAGGCCCATCACCACGTACAACGGGATCAGCAGCAGCGCGCCGTAGAAGGCCCCGTTGAGCAGGTAGACCAGCATGGGCACAGCCGTCGGCCAGCCCACCGGCACCCACAGGGCCAGCAGGCTGCTCAGCAGCAGCGAGAGGAAGATGAGGTTGAAGCGGACCCACAGGCGGCTGCGGCGAAGGATCAGGCCCCAGATCAGCATGATGGCCGTGCCCAGTCCAAGCCAGGTCAAATCCTCGGTGGGGCTGGACAGTCCGACCGACAGGTCGGCCGGGCCCAGCGAGTCGGTGAACAAGGCGGGTCCGCCCTCGGGCGTGGGCACCAGGTCCACCGGCAGGGTGTGCCAGCCTTCGACCATGGTGTCAATGTTCAGTTCGTCCTTGCCTACGGGCTTCCTGCCGGGGCCGGGCGGCGGCTGGATGCCCGGCTTGGGCGCCGCCTCTTCCGCCGTGGTCTGAGGGACTTTCGCCTTGTCTTCCTTGTTCAGGATGCCCTCGTCCTCTCCCGCGGCGCGGTGGGTTCGCCTCCCCCCGACCGTGCTTACGTCCGGAGCGACCTGGTCCTGTAGTGCGTCCAGGTAGGCGGTCTTCGCGGAGGCCACCTCAAGGGTCTGGGCCAGCGTGACAAACGCCGGGTCCGGCCGCTCGATGTAGATCAGGTGTCCGCGCTGTTTCTGCTTGACCACGCGCAGGCCGGGCGGGGGAATAACCTTCCACTGGAGGAAGTTGATCTTGACCTCTCGTCCGCCTCGCCCGTCGCGGTCTCGCAGGGACAGCCCGCCCAGCCGGACCATGCCTTCCTCGGTCTTGGGCGGGACGCAGAAGTAGACCACGCGGACCGGCAGAGGGGTGTCGCTGCGGGGGAGCGTGAGCAGGAAGTTGCCCGCATCGTCTCGCTTGGGTTTGACCGTCTCGCCGGCGATGGACGTGGACCAGAGCTGGGCATCCGGAGGCAAGCGAAGCGTAATGAACTGAAGGGCCGCATTGGCGATGTGGAAGACAGCCTCGGTCCGCTGGGCGCCGTCGGCGCCGAGATAGGTGGTGAACTCCGCCTTGGCTGCCACGGCCGGGGGGATCGCATACGGGTTGTGCTTCTGGGTCTGGAGGTGGACGCAGGCGGAGGCGCCCCGAGCGGTGGTGGGGGCCTCCAGCCGCATGGCCGCCAGCAGGCGGGTGGGCGTAACCGGCAGGGCGGGCAGGTCGACGGTGTCGATCTCGCCGGCGCACTTGCCGCTGACGGTGACGGCCAATTCCTCGCTCGCCTCGACCGCGAGCACTTCGGAGGACTGGGCGGCGTACGGGCGGACCAGTGGCACATCGAACGCCGGCCCCGGCAGAGCCCGCTCGTAAGCGGCCCGCACCTGCACCGCCCCGAAGACGTGGGCATCCAGGTCGAGCTGCCAGAGGTCGTAGCCCGCGGGCACGGGAAGCGACGGCTTGTCCACGATCCGCCGCCCGCTGAGACGCTGGCCCGGCACGCTGAGGTCGATCTGCGGGCCCAGCGACTTGTCCGCCAGCACGTGCAGCGTCTGGGTGCGGGCCTGGGAGACATCGTAGGTGATCGTCCACGTTCCGGCCAGGCTGGTCGGGCGGACGTTCACCAGCCCGACGGCCTGGGCCGTCATGCGGGGCAGACGGCGCTGGACCTTGAGTTCCAGGTGGCCGTCCACCGGCTGGTCGTAGGTGTAGGCGGTCTGCACGGTCGCCCCGAGCCCCAGCGAGGCCATCCGTCCCACGTTGACCGCCTTGAGGGCGGGCGGGGCCTTGGCCACGTCGGCGTCCAGGTCTTGCGCCCCGGCCGGCCCGGCGGACTCGTCCTGCGTGGTGACGGCCACCACCCCCGAGACGCTGTCCAGCAGCGGGTGGATCAACCCCACCGCGAGCTGCTCGACCTGGCTCTTGTCGTCAAACTCCCACGGCGCGACCGCGCGAAGCGTCAGGAGCACCTCGGCCGATGCCTCGCTCGGGATGGGCCGAGCCAGCTCGATCGTCAGTTTTCGCCGCCCCTGCTGGTCGGCCAGGCGATACTCGAAGCCCTGCTCCTGGCCGTTGACGGTGAGCTTGTAGATGGTCCAGCCCAGGCGGTCGCCGGGCAGGAGGAAGTCGAGGTCGAAGCTCTCGCGTCCCAGGGCGGTCACCAGGAAGCGCCCCTCCAGCGTGAGTTGCTTGGGAGTGACGTGGAGGGTCTGTCGGTCTTCGCTGAATCGCCGCAGCGTCACGTCGCTGAGTTCCAGGGCCACCGACCAGTGGTTGCCCCAGTGGTAGTAGATCCGCCCGCCGCCGGCGGAGAGCCCATCGACGGTCGACGCGGCTGTGCGGTCCTCGCGCCGGGCGTTGGCAAGCTTCTCGCCGCGGACCAGGAGCTGGTTGCCCGTGTCCACCACGAGGTAGCCGCGCTGGAAGGCCGCCCCGACGAGATTCACCCTGGGGCTGGTCCAGGTGGACTGGCCCGCCCTGGGCGCCAGGGCGTGGATGTGCAGCGACTGGCTGCCTCGGGCGGCCTGGCGGAGGCGGACGCTGAGAATCTGTCGCTGGTCGCCGTCGGCGCGGATGGACCAGCGGATGAGGTTGGGGCAGGTGACGTCCAGGACGGTCCACGCGGGGTCAAGGGCGAACTCCAACTCGGCTGCCCCGCGACGCAACACCTGGGCGGTGTACAGGCAACGGAGGCTCTGGTGGGCGGGGGCCAGCTCCACGTGCGTCACCGACTCGCCCAGCAGGATCGCGCGCAGGTCTTCCTGTCGCCCGTTGCCCGTCAGGGCCACCGAGAGCGTCTCGTGTCCTCCGAGGGTGAGCTTGACGCTGGTGCGGTCCGAGCCGCGGTGGTACACGCATTTCGAGGTGGGCACGGTGGCGTGGACCGACAGGTCGCCCGGGGCCGACAGCGCCATCGAGCCGGCCACCGAAGAGGGCAGGGTGATGGTGAACTGCATGCCCCCGCCGCTCATCTCTCGCAGCAGGGCGGAGGCCGTCAACTGCACCCGGTGAACGCCCCGCTTGGCCACCATGAGCACGAGTTGATTGCGGTCGTAGCCCAGCGGCGCAGGCTTGCCGTCCAACAGAATCTGCGTGACCGACAATTGGGCCAGCTTGAGCGGGACGGCCACCGGGAGGTCGCTCAGCGACAGCACGTTCAAGTCGCCGGTCAGGCTGAGGCGGTCGCCGCTGACCGACGCCTTGTACGTGGCCCCGGTGACCTGCCCCAGCGGGATGGACTGGTCCACCTGGCGGGCCTGGGCGGCGGCCAGCAGCTTCTCGAAGGCGGCGCGCTCCATCAGCACGTTCTTGGCGGCTGGGTCCACCACCGAGGCGAGGTCCTGGTAGGGGACGTAGATGCGGCTGGGGGCCGCCGTAGTCTCGTCGGCGCCGGCAGGCGCAAGGGGCACGGCGAGGGCCAGCAGCGCCAGTGCGCTTGCGATCCGCCTGGCGGCTCGTGAGACGCGCAGCGAACCTGGATCACCGAAGTGACGAGTCCGAGGCCGGAGGATGGCGTCGTGGCGAGTCATGTGCCGATCCTTCCGTTACGTGGACTTCCCGTTTGGCGCCGGCGGCGGGGCGGGCGCTGCTGGGACGGGGGCTGGCTTGGCGACCGCGCTGCGACGGCGACGCCAGAATACCACGAACAGCCAGTGCGTCAGCCACAGCAGCACCACCACCAGGACGGGCAATCTCATGACGTTGAGAATCTGCTCGATCAGCAGGGGCATCCACAGGCTCACCAGCCCGCCGGCGAGGATGAATCCCAGCACCAGCAGGCAACGGTGATAGAGGCGCAGGCGGGTCATGGCCGCCCCGACGGCCACCAGGATCAGCCAGACCAGCCCGGTGAACAGTTCCTTGCCCATCATCCAGAGCGACAGCTCGCCGGGGCTCCCCTGGCGGACGAAATCCCACTTGTCTCCCTGGGGGACGAGCTTGAACTCGACCACCTTCTGCGGGACCGGCGTGGGCGAATCGCCCTGCGACACCTTCGACAGGCGGGCCAGCAGGTCTTCCGCGCCGTGCGTCAGACGCGAGAAGGTCGGATCGTACCGGAGCACGTGGGCCTCGTGGCTCAGCCAGACCCGCCAGAGCGTCTGCTGGACGGGCACGTTGCCCAGCAGCTTGGGCGCCGGCAGGCTCAGGGGCGAGACCTTCTTGACCTCGTAGGAAACCTCCAGCACGATGGTGGCCACCGCGCCGGCCGAAGGGGGCAGGCGGACGATCCGCAGGTTGGGTTCGCTGCCGGGCTCGACCGGGGCATCGGTGCCGTTGAGCAGCAACGAGTAGATCTGGGCGCCTTCAGGCAACTGGAGGGGCAGCCGCTCGCCTCGCCGCGTCCGCAGCAGGTAGGACGCGTGGGTCTTGAGCGTTCCGTCGCGCGTCAACACCTGCTCGACGACGGCGGCCGCGGCGATGGTGGGGAAGACCGATGCCTCTTTCTGCGCCAGCACGGGGAGCTGGAGCGAGTAGGGCGGCCTGGAGCAGCGGAAGCACAACGAGGCGGCTGGGCGGTGAGCGGCCAAGGGCAGGTCCTGCGGGCTGGCCGGCTCCAGCCCCTGCATCTTGGGCTTCAGGATGACCAGCGTGTCGGCCTTGGCGACGGCGATATAGGCGGACTGGTTGGAGAGCTTGCCGCAGGCCAACAACGGTTCGACCGGGACGTCGATGGCGATCTTGCTGCCGACGTCGGCCGGCTGGAAGGGCAGGCGGGCGCGGACCACCAGGTCGTATCGCCCCATGCGCGGGGACTGAAGGACGATCTTGTAGTAGGCGAACTTGGACGGGTCGTCCTCCGCCCCGGCGGGGGCGGAAGCGGCCGGCTGGGTGGCCGGAGCGACCGTCGAAGGGGCGACCTGGGCGTCGGGGGGCGGGGCGTCCAGGCGAGGCTTCTCCTTGATGTCGGCGCCTTCGATCTCCACGCCCGCCTCGGCCAGCGCCAGCGGCACCTGGAGATAGAAGGTGTCGACCGGGGCGTAGTCGACCTGGTACTGGACGACGGCCTCGTGGTCAACCGACCCGCTCTGGATGTTGACCATGCGGTGGACGACAGCCGACACCTGCGCGGGCTTGA
>Ga0116148_1000705_pt1 | contig 40039 bp, 30 predicted proteins | sample AD_UKC055_MetaG_FD_89786 | JGI IMG/M metagenome (GOLD analysis project Ga0116148, IMG submission 89786) | Active sludge microbial communities of municipal wastewater-treating anaerobic digesters from USA - AD_UKC055_MetaG | ecosystem: Engineered > Bioreactor > Anaerobic > Digestate | place: USA...
AGGGACAGCCCTTTCAGCCCTGCATGCAGGAAGCGCCATTGTCATTATCTTTCTTTTAAAAGGTCTTACCGGTTCAATTTCACAAAAAGCAGATGTCATTGCAAAATGGATGGAAGGGTTTTCATATCTTTTACTCATCATCACAGCAGTCATTCTTCTTATTCACAGCATTGCCGATTTTTTAAGGCATCACAAAGAATTAAAAGAAGGAAAAAACTCCAGGAGAAAAACTATTTCGCTTGGAGCCTTTATTGTTTCGGGTATCTACCCCTGCCCCGGTGCAGTCTTAGTACTCGTTCTCTCCTTTACACTCAATATCATTCCGCTCGGAATTCTTTCTGTAGTAAGCATGTCGCTCGGCATGAGTATTCCCATAATCGCAAGCGCCTATTTTGCATGGGCAGGGCGCGAAGGCTTATTTTACTTTTTCAAATCAAAACAAAACGCAATCGGGCTCATATCCTTCATTGCTGAAATTTCAGGCTACATCCTTCTTTTTGCCTTCTCTCTCTACATCGCATGGCCGTTTATAGCAGGATTGCTTACATGATTACCACAGATGGATGCAGATAAACACAGATACTAGGGTAAAGATTAATACCCTGTTATCAAAAAATCTATACACCTTAGTATTTCTTGTCGCTGTTCTTCACAGAACATCACTTCTTCACCAATCATTCCAACAGGAATTGCGGCCATTTGTTGTGTTAATAATAAATAATCTTGATTCTGAATTCTGATAATCGCATTTACATTTTTTATAAGCTGATTATTAAAGTTTGCCATTGGTGATAATGGAATTACCAGCCTTGTATCTATATAAGACAATAATTCTGATTGAATATCTAATAAGAAGGGATAACTTTTTTTTGTTAGAGAGTTGTTTTTATACACACAATATTGCGGCATCTAAAATGTCCTTATTTCATCACTAAAAAGCCCATACTCTTTTATTTTTTCATTATAATCTTTCATTGCTGTTTTATTTTCATTTATCCAGACTTCTTTTTTAGCTTTTTTGATTGATTCAATAAGTGCAGACTCTAAAACAGAGGAAATATTCATTTTTAGATCTTTTGCTTGATTGAGCAAATCACTATTAACTGTTAAGTTTGTTGGTTTTTTTGGTGCACTAATATCAAATAAAGTTGACATCTCATTCTCCTTTAATGCACACATTTTATGCGCATTATCTATAAAGTGTCAAGCATGATTTTTTTGATTACTATATTTCTCCTTAAAGAACAAAGTCATTCCTTGAGACACCAAAAAATTTTTCTTTCCACGCCCGTAAAAACATAGTGCTAAGCTTAAAAAAAAGCACCCAGCGTGCGTCTTGTAGAGAGACAACACAAAGGGCTCTGATGATCGGCAGGGAGGCCGCCGGAGTCGCTTACTAGAATGAACGAGTTTTGCGAAGCGAAACTCGAGAAGCAAAGTCAGCACGGATGCTGACTTTGCGGCCTGCACTCAGCACGCGGGGCTTCCTTTCTTCCCTCGCCCGTAAAAAACACAGTACTAAGCTTAAAAAAAAGTGCCCCGCGTGCGTCTTGTAGAAAGACAACACAAAGGGCTCTGATGATCGGCAGGGAGGCCGCCGGATTAGTTTTTTTAAATGAACGAGTTTTGCGAAGCGAAACTCGAGAAGCAAAGTCAGCACGGATGCTGACTTTGCTTCTGTCTTACAGCGGGAATGCCTGAATTCTTAGAATTCATCCCAAACTACACTCTCTTCCAACGCCCGTAAAAAACACAGTACTAAGCTTAAAAAAAAGTGCCCCGCGTGCGTCTTACAGTGAGGATGCCTGAACTCTTAGAATTCAGCCCAAACTGTACTTAGCGCGCAGGGCACTTTTTTTTAAAGCTATAATACTAATGCTTTTTAGTAATTTTTTACGTCTCTCATAAAATATGCCTGCGGATGATCGCAAACAGGACATTTTTCTGGCGCGGATTTTCCGTAGTGAATGTGACCGCAGTTAGCGCAAATCCATGCAATGTCTCCGTCGGCATTGAAAACCTTTTTATTTTTAATGCTTTCAAGAAGTGCGCGGTAGCGTTCTTCATGGTGCTTTTCAATTTTTGCTACAGCTTCAAATAAATAGGCAATCTTTGTAAAACCTTCTTCCTTAGCTGTTTTTGCAAAATTTGCATACATATCGGTCCATTCATAATGCTCGCCGTCTGCAGCATCTAAAAGATTTGTTTCCGTGTCTGGAACCTGTCCGTCGTGGAGAAGTTTAAACCAGATCTTTGCATGTTCTTTTTCGTTTCCTGCTGTTTCTTCAAAAAAAGCTGCTACCTGGTTAAAACCTGCTTTTTTAGCAACTGATGCATAATACGTGTATTTATTGCGGGCCTGGCTTTCACCGGCAAATGCTTCACGTAAATTAGCCTCTGTTTTTGATCCTTTTAATTCCGGCATGATAACTCCTGTAATTCCTCATAATTATGAGAATAAATAATAAAAAAATATTTGCAACGCAAACTTGTATATAGTAATAAAAAGTATCTCATACAGACAATTTTGTAATTACAATAGAACTATTGTAAATCTACGAATTATGGCAATAAAAGTCAATGCAGCCGGATTGAAAAAATCTATTTTGTGACAAATTGAGACAGTGATGCGCCCAGATCTGTCATTTTATCGTAGCTGTCTGAGCTCAGCGAATTAACCTCTGTCATTCGTGCAACAATATCATCAGTTCCGGCCTTTATTTCCTGAATTCCGGTTAAAGCTTCTGCGAAAATATCTCCCATTGTATGAACTTGTTCAGAAGTAAGACTTTGACTTGATGTAAGCTTTCCGCTAAAGTGTGTAATTTTATCTGTAAGCTGGGCAATCTGATTAGTCATAGCGGTTATATGTTTTGTCTGGGTATCTACATTTTGTATACCGGCAGTAATATCCTGAAGCGCGGTCATCATATCTTTAGCCTGTCCGCTCACCCTTAAAAATGCCTTTGCCGCTTCCTTTGAACTCATTCCGGCTTCTTTAACATTCTTGATTATTGCCATGATCGCTGTACTTATACGCTTTGAATTTTCGGTTGTCGACTCAGCAAGTGTTCTAATCTCTTCTGCAACAACTGCAAATCCTTTTCCGCTTTCCCCGGCATGAGCACTTTCGATTGCGGCATTCATAGATAATATATTAGTCTGCTCTGCAATTCCATTAATAATCGATATTACTTCACTTATTTCGTCCAGCTGCTCTGTGGTTTCGTCAAGAAGCGTATTTGCAGCAGTCATTTTCTCATCACCGTCTGCAACCAAAAACTGAATTTCCTTTGCACTCCGGGCTTTTTCTTCGGCCTGTGAGCTTATTACTTCGACAGTCTGAGCTATCTGTCCAATTGCTGTATTGCTGTCCTTAATCAGTAATGCCTGATTTTGATTATTTTCCACAAGAGTTTTTGCCGCCCCGGACATATCTGTTAATGACTTAATTGTCTGCTTTACGGCTGTATCAAGAACGTCAAACTGCTTTCTCAATGATTCAACGTTGGAGTTAATTTCATGAGTAGCGGATGCGGTCTCCGCTGCTGCAGAATTAATTGACTGTCCTTTAGTTTTAGCAACATCTGAGCTTTCCTTGACTGACTTAAAAAAGCTGTTAAAAATATCAACAGTAATATTAAGATTACCCATCAAGTCGGCTATTTCATCATGGCCTTCTTCTTTAAGTCTTGATGTTAAATCTTTGTCAGACATCATCGAGGCCATTTTCTGGGTTACAATAACCCGGCGTACAAGCCGCCTGGATAGTATCATGACTGCAAAAAAAACAGCAACGAGCGCTATGAGAGAACTCAAAAGTGAAATCAGTGTAAAACGGGCTACAATAGAATCTACGTATACAGAAAGACTTTCGGTAACTTGAGCATACCGCTTTTCAAATATTTCATAAACCATTTGAATAATTGCAGTTACGTTTGCAGCTACAGAAAGCTTATACTTTAAATACGTAGTATCTTCCATCTCCCCTATGCTGGCTATACCGGAAATGAATCCTGATTGATGGATTCTGCTTATCAGCTGGGAAGAGTATTCCAGCGCTGCAATTTCTTCATACGATCTCGACAAACTGTCCAGATGAGGGGCCAATACTCCCCATGAATTTAAAGCCTGTTCTATCAGTTCATTTGCTTCCGGGGTTAGTTTTTTTCTAACAGGATTATCCTGAATATTTTTAATACTTTCTTCTATAACGACAATTCTTTGTTCCCACTCTTTCGAAAGATTCTGAACTTCAACGCCCCTCAGCTGAACATCATCTGTATATGATATTAGGTCCTGAAAATAACTTTGATTTTCGAGCAGATCCTTCTGATACTCCATAATTGTTATAATTCCGGAAAAATTTACAAGCAGAAAGGCAACAAGTGATAGAGTAATAACAGAAACACTGACAACGAGCAAATAAAATTTAACCTTTAATTTCACAGTGAGCCTCCTGCAAATAGAGTGCTAAAATGTAATAAAATTACATGCAGAATATACCATAGAGGTACTGCGGATGCAAATAAAAAAGGGAAAAGCTTAACTGCTTTTCCCCTCTAGTTCATTATACAATTACTATAAATATACTTTTAAGATTTCTTCCAGCCGTTTTTTCCCAATTATTTTCATAAAATTTGCAAGACGGGGTCCCTGATCCTTTCCAACCAGGGCCTGATACGTTGCAGTAAATAAGGCTTTGGGTTCAATCCCGCAATCGGAGGCAACAGCATACACAGCTTCAGACAAGGGCTTTTCTTCCATATTGTCCATTTTTGGAAGAATATCTGTGTATATTTTTTTAACGGCTGCAAGTTCTGCTTCTGTTAAATCTGCCTTAGATCCGTCTTTACGCAAAGCAAAACGGAAATCTTCCGGTGCGCATTCTGTAATCCAGTACCACGCGCACTTGCATCGTGCTCTAAAGCGTTCTTCCTGATCCTTCGTTATATCAGTTAAAGATGCAATTACGGAATCTATGTCGCCCGAATTTGTCTGTAAAAGATTGCAAAGATGACGGAACGGCATTTGATACGGCATACTTGAAGGCATTTCCTCTACTTGAGAAAGTTCATATATCCGTCTTTCTTTTGCATACACATCATCATTTTTTGCCTTTTCGGCGCCCCACGCAATGCGCTCTGTTTTATCATAATCTTCATAGGTCTTAATAACATCAAGATCAAAACTGATGGAAAACTCGGTATTCGGCCGTGTTCCGGCAAACAAGTAGCGTACTACTTCCGCCTGATACACTCGAAGTACGTCATAGAGGTCAATAACCTTTCCTTTCGAGGAGGACATTTTTCCCGGCGTTCCCTTAATTCCAATAAAATCATAGCGGAACGTTACTGGAGCCTTCCAGCCGAAAATCTCTTCAGATACAAGACGCGCGGTGTCAAACGAACCGCCCTGGCTGTGATGATCTTTTCCCGCAGGCTCAAAAAGAGTTTTTTCAAAGTTCCACCGCATGGGCCAGTCAACGCGCCAGCCGAGCTTTAACTCTTTTGAAGTCCGCAAGTCGGCTTTTTCAACGTGTCCGCAGCTTGTGCAGTGGTAGGTAAGACCATATTCTCCATCATATGAATCCATTTCTGTTGTATCTTTACTGCATGCAGCACAAAAAGCGGCTGTAGGCCAGTATTCTTCATCAGAAGGTATCTTATGGTCATCATCGCGGTAGCGGTTCAGGCAGTCTTTTATCTTTTCCTTATTCTGTAAAGCAGTCTTCATGCCTTCGGCATACATGTTTTTTCTGTATCGTTCAGACTGATATAAAAACTCAGGGTGAATGCCGACTGTCGGAAGAATCGATTCAACATCAACCTCATGGTGCCGTGCATAGGATGAATCCCGTCCGGTGGTATCGGGAACCATGGTAATAGGAAAACGCAGGTATTGTTCGAGGGTTTCGGGATTGGGCATATTTTGGGGAACTTTCCGGAAAACATCGTAATCATCCCACGAATAAATAAAGCGGACTTTTTTTCCTCTGGAGCGGAGAGCCCGTACAACGAGATCCACAGAAATTATTTCGCGAAAGTTGCCAATATGAACAGTTCCCGAAGGAGTTATTCCCGAAGCGCATGTATATTCTTCAAGATCTCCGCGCTCCCGGATAATCTTTTCTGCAGTTTGGTCAGCCCAATGGCTTAAAGTCTTCGGGCTTAAAGCCTCAGAGCTTAATACTGTATTTTCATTACTCATAAGGGAAATTATACATTTTTCTGCATAAAAATACAATGGCTTGAAAAAAACTATAAATGGAACCTTTTTTTCAATTCTCTTTTAAAGTCTTTATCTGCAAAGATATAAAGACCAAAGAGCATTATCAGTGAAAAAAGAAGAGCAGCATACCCTACCCAAGCCCGCTCGGAAAGTGAAAAAATGCATAAAACAGCAGGTACTATCGAAATAAGCAGAGAGGTGAGAATATAGCCAAGATATTCCTTGTATAAGGCTTTTTTACTCGCAGCAAATACCGTAATAACAAAGGAAGATGCTGTAGAAAGAGAGGGAATTACATAGGTCGTTGACCACATTGTAAAACCGGAAAAAACATCAATTATTACTGCAAGAAATGACAACATTATCAGCTGAAAAAGAAATTTTGCGCCGGTATGAATTTTCTTGGATGAAACAGTTTTTAAACTTATAAAGGCATAAAATAAACAGGAAACAACAATAAATGACCAGAAAGATTCGTGTATTGTCAGTGAAAAAAGATTAATAAAAACAGCAATTGCACTAAAGGCTATGGTAATAAAAAAGCCTGCACGTTTTGCCTTATCCAGTTTTGACTCTTTATATTCAGGATACTCAGGATAAAACTCATTATCGTGACTATGATCGGTCTCCCCCGGGTTTACCAAGGCTCCGCAAAGGGGACATCTGTTGTGTCTCGAAATTACAGTTACAGAACAATTAATGCACTTCATAATTATCCCCCCATTCATTTGAGTAGACCCGTACATCCAGTCCTTCATTTTGTGCCAAAAACTTAAAGAAAAAGGCTATACAGTCATTTTCTTCTATTGTTTTGGTAAAACTTATACACATTTTATCTCCAAGAGTAGAAATGGTGCATGTTGCAGGACTGCGTACCGAACAATAAGACAATACTTCCAGATGCGACATGTAGTCATACATCTGAGGCGGAATTCGAATAACACCCAAATTCGACAGAGTTAAAGTCTTTTTCGTTTCACTCATAATTGAGTAGCCGGCCTGAATAAAGAGCTTCTTGACAATAAGAGGCGCAAAGCGGAGTACCTTATGCATAGTAAATTTACTTGTCCGGTAAATCTGTTTTTGAAGATACTCTTTCGTTATCTTGTCTTTTAATACCTTAGTTACATGATCGCAAATATCATTAAACGAAAGCCTCTGATCATAGTGCAAGGGGCAGTTAATCACCGAAAAAAAGTTGCGCAGTGTTTTAGACGGAAAGATTTTTCTAAGATTAACAGGAACTGCAATGGTAACAGGAGCTCTGCTGCGGTCGAATTTAACATGTGTTTCAAACATTGAGTGTATCATAAGGGCGGTTAGGAACCCGGTTATAGTAGTGTTATACTTTTTCGCTGCAGTATTAAGAGCAGAAGCAGACACAAGGCCCGATATTACACTGGTGCCTCCCTGCGGGTACACTGTTCCCCGTATTCTATACGCATTTTTCTGTTTTTCCAGAAAACCCTTTTGTTTTCGTTCTTTTTTAAGAGGGTCATAATAACGGGCAAAACTGTCATCGCTGTATTCAGTTTCAGCCTTTCCGTCTGCACCAATCACACTTCCGTCATTTTCTATGTAATGACCTAAAAAAGTAAAGTAATAGTACAGCAGCGATTTAATAAACTCCAGGGTTCCGCCTCCGTCAGCGAGGGCATGAAATATTTCCACAGAAACCCGCTTATTATAATAAAGCACGCGAAGCATAAACCCGGAATTTTCAACCCTGTTTATATCTCTGCACGGATAATGAAGCTCGCTTTGAACAAGAAGTTTTTTATGATTTGTATCAAAATAATTCCAGAAAAAACCGCGGTGAATACGCACAAACAAAAAAGCATACTTTTCGCTTATGTGATCCAGCGCCTGCTGGAGAATAACAGGATTTACGCTTTCGTATAATACTGCAGAAACCCTAAAAACCGCAGAGCGGTTGTAATTGCTCACTGATGGATACAATTTTGCAGCATTATCTAGTTTATACCATTTTTCCACAGTTAGCCCCTTAAGTATACTTATAAGATACACTATTATTCCCGGAAAATAAACACTCCTATAAAAATAAAAAAATTGCAGGCAGAGAGTTTCGGGTGTATAATAAGCCTTGTTCACAATAAATAACATACAGGAGATTTTCATGAAAAAGATATTGTCATTATTATTAATCAGTTCGCTTTTCTGCAGTTTTCTTTTTGCCGGGGGACAAAAAGAAACAGGCAGAAATAGTATCGCCGGTACTGCCGATGCAGGGGGAATCATTGATGCCTCATACATAGATACATCTTCATTTATCAATGCATATCAATTTCCCTACAAGGCAAATGAACAGGACGATCTGAGTATTTTTCTTCTTAATAACTCGGTTTCATATCTTACTGCCGGAGGAACCCAGTCAATAGTACTCGGTTTACGGACTAATCTCCCCTCTTTTTATAATGCCCGCGATGTAAATTATGTAATGTATATTCAAAATCCCGCTTTTTTGAATACTGAACGTTCCTTTAAGGTTTTTGAGTCTTCTCTTTTGAGTATCTTTGATGCTAAAAGCAGCGGAACCAGACTTGCCTTGTTTTCCGCTCAAACAGGCAGTCTCCGTTTTATCAGCTCAAAAACAGAAGTTACTTCGGCGCTTTTAGAAACGGCAAAAGAAGCAAAAGTTAAGCAAAATCTTAAAACAGCATCCCTTGCCTTCACTGCAATTAAAAACGATGGAAACACTAATCCCTGGAGATTCATGTGGGTTACCGATGAAAATGTATTGCAAAGCTATACCGATATTTCATCATTTAAAGTACTTACCAGTATGTATGCTGCTGTCGACACAAGTTTTTCACTTCTTTGTTACGGATCTTCTCCTCAGTGGGGTGCAGTTAATGATATGCTTACCGGCATTAAAGGCAGCTCATATTACGGTAAAACGTATCAATATTTGGAAAGTACAATATTCAGCGACTTTATCCAGTTCAGCAAACCTGCTGTAAGCAATATAACACTTACTATAGCTTCTTCTCCCTGGCTCGGAGGAAACACTCAGGCCTCAATAGATTTAGGCAGTCTTGGTTCCGGTCAAAGTTTTATGATACAGCAGGACCTTGAGCTTCCGGCCTTCGAGGCGATGCCTTTGATGCGTAAAGATGAAAAATTCACTGCAGCTTACTGCTATATTAGTTATTTTTCACATAAAGAAAACAAATTGAAATATATTACTCTTGCTATAGATGCTTCCTATACTGACTCAATTGATCAATGGTATTCATCCAGAAATCCTATTGCTCGTAAATACATAACCCTTTCAAAAACCGGAGAAGCTCTGGCTTCCATGAGTAAGTCTTTTAAGCTGGGCAATTACAGCAGTGCTTTTGAAGCTCTGGATACTCAGCTTTTAAATTTAAAAGAGGTCGATCCGGCAGGAACAGATATTCTTATACGCTCCGATGTACAGCTGCTTGAAAAAACCCGCGCTTCTTTGTTCAATCAAGTTCAAAGCCTTCTTGTATTGGAATAAGGCGTAATTACCCCAACCGCAGAATGCTGTCATTGATTTTTAGCACTTCTGCGGATATAATTATCTCATGTCCGACTTTGTCCATTTGCATGTCCACTCTGATTATTCGCTCCTCGATGGAGCTGCCTCCGTAAAAAAACTGGTTTCTAAGGCAAAAGAATTAGGAATGACCGCTCTCGCCTTAACTGATCACGGCAATATGTTCGGCGCTTTGCGTTTTGAACAGGAATGCCGTAAGCAGGGATTAAACCCCCTTGTAGGCAGCGAGTTTTATGTTGCAGGCGGCTCCCGGCTTGAAAGAACAGGAACCGAACAGGGTAATAAATATTATCATCTGGTACTCATTGCAAAAAATGAAGAGGGCTACCGCAATCTAATGATTCTCTCCTCTAAAGCATTTCTCGAGGGCATGTATTATAAACCCCGAATTGATGAAGAATTACTGCAGTCATACTCAGGCGGGCTTATTTGTCTTACAGCCTGTATTGCAGGCCATCTTCCCCAGCTTCTATTAAACGGTCAAAAAGATGATGCCGAAAAATTTATTCAAAGGTATAAAAATTTATTTGGTGAGGACCACTTTTACATAGAATTGCAGGATCACGGCATCCCGGAGCAAAAAAGAGTTGCCCCTATGCTCATAGATATTGCTCAAAGAAACAACGTTCCAATGGTTGTTACAAACGATATTCACTATTGTAATAAACAGGACTTCATCGCGCACGACATTCTCCTTTGTGTCGGTACAAAGAAAAAGAGAAGCGACGAAAAAAGAATGCGCTTTGACACCCCGGAATTCTACATGAAAAGCAGTTCAGAAATGGCCTCTCTTTTTCCAAACTATCCGGAAATGCTGAGCAATACTGTAAAAGTTGCTTCAATGTGCGATCTCCATATTCCTCAATACAAAACAACAGAACTTCCCGAATGTCTGCCGGTGTATGAAATACCGGCTGATTATAAGGATGAAAAAGAATTTTTCAGACATCTTGTCTACACCGGACTTGAAAAAAGATACCCTCAGATCACAGATGAAATAAAAGACCGCGCTGAATATGAAATTTCAACAATTACAAACATGGGTTTTATCGGTTATTTTTTAATCGTATGGGATTTTATTAGATGGGCAAAGGAGCATGATATTCCTGTCGGCCCGGGCCGCGGTTCCGGTGCAGGATCCCTCGTTGCCTATGCAATGTCCATCACAGACATTGATCCTTTCAAATATAAGCTGATATTTGAACGTTTTTTAAATCCGGAACGTATAAGCATGCCGGACTTTGACGTTGACATCTGCTATGAAGGCCGCCAGGAAGTAATTGAGTATACCAGACAAAAATATGGAGATGAACAAGTAGGACAGATAATTACATTTGGAACTATGAAGGCAAAGGCTGTCATAAAAGACGTTGCCCGCGTTTTAGATATTCCGCTCTCCGATGTAAATATGATAACGAAGCTCATTCCAGAAGGTCCCAAGGTTCACTTAAAAGATGCCTTTGAAGTGAACGAAAAAGTACAGGGTTCAGGGCAGCTTGCAGAATTGCGCGATGATCCGAGGTATAAGGAGCTTTTTGACATCTCTTTCATTCTCGAAGATACCAACCGCAACACAAGCCTTCATGCATCTGGCATTGTTATAGGCAAGACAAAACTCATTGACTGGTCGCCAATGTATAAGGATTCCAAAACCGGCAAGGCTGCAACCCAGTACACTATGGACATCATTGAACCATGCGGTCTTGTAAAAATGGACTTTCTCGGGTTAAAAACTCTAACACTCATAAAGCATGCAGAAAAGATTATACGTAAAAGACCGGGATTAGAAAACTTTTCTACAGAAACAGTAAGCGAACATGACGGTAAGACCTTTGATTTATTCTGTGCGGGGCAAACGGCTGCCGTTTTCCAGTTTGAAAGTCCCGGTATGCAGAAGGTTCTTAAGCAGGCCCTTCCCCGGCGCATAGAAGACATTGTTGCGTTAAATGCCTTATACCGCCCCGGTCCTATGCAGTACATTGATGCCTTTATTGCCGGAAAAAATGATCCTTCTACCATTAAATATCCCGACATCTGTTTAAAAGATATTCTTGAAGAAACCTACGGTGTTATTGTGTATCAGGAACAGGTAATGCAGGTAGCACAGCGCATTGCAGGCTACTCGCTTGGACAAGCTGATATGCTGCGCCGCGCTATGGGTAAAAAGAAAGCCGAAGTTATGGTAAGCGAGAAAATTACCTTTACCGAAGGTGCTATAAAGCAGGGATTTACTAAGGAACATGCAGAAGAAATTTTCGATATTCTTATACCATTTGCAGGTTATGGATTTAACAAAAGTCATGCTGCGGCGTATTCAGTTGTAGCATATAGAACCGCATATTTAAAAGCAAATTTTCCTGCCGAATTTATTGCTGCAAACTTAACAAACGAAATTTCATCAACAGATAAGCTCCCTGAATATATTGCAGAAGGCCGTTCAATGGGTCTTATAATCGATCCGCCGGATATCAATTTGTCGGACAAGGTATTCGATGTAGTTGACGGACGGGTAAAGTACGGACTCCTGGGCATTAAAGGGCTTGGCGATGCTGCAGCAGATGAAATTATTGAACAGCGTAAAAAAGAAGGCCCTTTTAAGAATTTTATGGATTTTCTTGACCGTGTGAATCTTCATACTGTCAATAAGAGGGCTCTTGAAGTTCTTATAAAAACAGGCTGTTTTGACTCCCTTAACGAGATTAGGCCTGTCCTTCTGCTTAATATGGAAAGAGCTGTTGAATATGCAGAAACAAAAAAAGGTGCTGGAAAATTCGGACAAGTAAGTCTTTTTGAAGACTCAGGCGAAAAAGAGTTTCAGGACTTTGTGTACGACCAGCTGGAAGATTGGCCTCAGCTGGAAAAACTCACCATTGAAAAAGAACTTATAGGCTTTTATATTTCCGGACATCCGCTCGATTCATATAAAAAGATTATTGACGGTGCTGCTAATTTTAGGACAGACAGAATCTCTCATGCACGAAAAGATAAAACCTATACTGTTGTTGGACTCGTCAAAGAAGTTAAACCCATTTTCACCAAAAAAGAGAAATGGATGGCGGTGGGGCTCATAGAGGATCTTTACGGTACAATAAAAATGACAGTATTCCCGGATACATGGTCAAAGTATAAGGATCTTATTCTGCAGGACAGTGTTCTTGCTTTTAAAGCAAAATATGACGATGAATACGGAGGTCCTTGTCTTACTATTGATGAAGTTAGTGATCCTCAAAAACTTGAACCTAAATTAATTCAATCAATTCACATAGTTTTAACCCGGGATGCCGGGGATCAGCACAAATTATTAGGGTTAAGAGATTTTTTGTTTGCCTCTTCGGGCAATTGTGAAGTATATTTTCATATGGAAACTACGGAAGGAACTTTTGAAATAAAAACCGGCGGCAACCTGACAATTCCTGCCGATGAAGAATTTCTCAAAGTCTTAAGAAATCAACCACTGGTAGAGTCTGTCTGGAAAGAATAAACGCAGGAGAAGAATATGAATTTTTTGTATGCATTGTTAAAGGGATTATCAACCATAATATCGCTCTATACTATTATGTGTTTTGCACGCATAGTACTCACATGGATACCCTCCTTTCAAAATACAGCAGCAGCACGGGTTCTTTCTTCTTTGTGCGATCCATACTTATATTTATTCAAAGGTTTAAAATTTCTCCGTTTCAGCAGCATGGATTTTTCACCGATCCTCTCCATCGGTATTCTTGTAATGTCTTCTTCCCTTCTTTCAAATATTGCAATGATGCAGAAAATCAGTCTTGGTATAATTTTGGCTATGATCATTAGTCTTGTATGGAGTCTTATGTCTTCCATTCTCAACTTTTTTGTTATCCTGATGGTTATCCGCCTCATTTTTGTTCTGCTCAATAAAGATACCGGCAGTATCTGGTACAGCTTTGATCAAATATTGAATCCGGTAACTTCAAGAATCGCAAAGATTTTTTATGCCCAAAAGTATTATTCACAACAAACAGCACTTATTATTTCAATAATCTTTATAGTTGTATCAAAAATAATTGCGGCCATTGGGATTAATTTCATTATCGGCATCTTAAAAAACCTGCCCGTGTAGACTTGTGAAGTTACAGGATATTGAGACCCCGGTTACTTCGGTAAGCGGAATTGGTCCCCGATTTGCAAAAAACCTCGCTTCTCTTAATATATTTACTGTTTCTCAACTTTTAACACATTATCCCCGGTCTTATGAAGACCGTACACAGCTTATTCCCCTAGCTAAGTTTAACAGCGGACAAAAAGTACATACCATAGCAAGAGTTACATCCCATGAGTGGTTTGGATACGGCCGCATGAAGACACTAAAAATCCGTATCGAGGATGATACAGCAAGTGCGGTTCTTGTTTGTTTTAACCGGCCTTTTTTGGAAAAAACCTTTCCTGCCGGTTCAATAATCAGTGTTACAGGAAATTTTACAGAAAAATATGGAGATCTGCAGTCCGCATCTTTTGAAGCCGAACTCTTACAAAAAGACGGTGATGAAGAACTCATTACAAAGAACGAAGGTTTTTTCTCAATCGCTACATTGTACCCTCTTACTGCCGGATTAAGCCAGGCTCAAATGCATAAGTTTATTACCACTGCCCTGCATGAATACGGAAAAGGTATAAACAATGAAATTCCTGAATTCTACCGCTCAAAATACGGTCTTTTAGGAAAGCAGGAAGCAATACATCTTATACATAACCCGGCTTCAATTGAAGAAGCTGAAAAAGCACGACAGACCCTCATTTATGAAGAACTTTTTCTTTTCCAGCTGGGCATTGTAAAAAGAACTCTCGATAGAAAGGGTCATCTGCCGGATGAGACAAGCTATTTACAGTCCGACACAGACTCTGTCATCTCAGATCAGAATGTTGCTGAAAAAAGAGAAAAAGAAGAATCCTTTTACAGGAGCCTCTCCCCCAAACAAAAACAGCTTATAGATCGTTTATCGTTTGATCTGACCTCTGATCAAAAATCTGTCATATTGCAGATGAATAAAGAACTTGACGAATCATTTTCAGGATCAAGTTCTTTTTCTATGGCCCGTCTTCTACAGGGCGATGTAGGCTCCGGTAAAACTCTTGTCGCCTTTTTTGCCTGCCTTCGAGCAGTAGATTCAGGCTTTCAATGTGCAATTCTTTCGCCCACAGAACTATTATCACGGCAGCATGCAGAAAATGCAGCCCGTCTTCTTGAGCCTATTTCCGGGGTCCGCCTTGCCTACCTTACCGGAAATATTCAGGCAAAAGGAAGGAATAAACTCCTGACAGAGCTTTCTCAGGGATGTATTGATATTGTAATCGGCACTCATGCTTTGTTTTCAAAAAATGTTCACTATAAACACCTTCGCTTTGCAGTCATAGATGAACAGCACCGCTTTGGTGTTATTCAAAGAAATCTCATTATCGAAAAGGGACGGTCTCCAGAGGGTAAAGCACCTTCTTTTTTAATGATGAGTGCAACACCCATTCCACAAACCCTTGCGCTGACTGTTTTCGGCGATCTTGATGTTTCAGTACTCAGGACTATGCCCCCCGGAAGAAAATGCATACAAACTCATTTAACCAGAGCAGGCAATGAGGCTAGAGTATATGAAGCTGTCCGTAAAGAAATTTCGGACGGCCATCAGGCATATTTCGTTTACCCTTTAATCGAAAAGGCTGATGAAGAAACAGACCAACAGGACTATTTATTTGACAAAAAGACCGAACTAAAATCTGCAGAAGATATGTATTCATTTTTACAAAAAGAGGTGTATCCCGAATTTTCATGTGCTCTGGTACATTCAAAAGTAGACGAAGAAGACCAGCACCGCATTTTAACCGACTTCAGTAAGGGGAAAATTCAAATACTTGTAGCCACAACAGTTGTTGAAGTAGGAGTTGATGTACCGAACGCAACCTGTATGATTATTGAACATGCAGAAAGGTTCGGTCTCGCTGCCCTGCATCAATTAAGAGGAAGAGTAGGACGGGGAAAAGATCAATCTCATTGTTTTCTTATTTACAGCAGTAAACTTACCGACGCAGGAAAAGAACGCTTAAAAGCAATGCATGAAACAACAGACGGTTTTCAAATAGCAGAACTCGATCTAAAACTGAGAGGACCCGGAGAAGTAAGCGGTATTCAGCAGTCAGGAAACCTTCTTCTCGGAATCGCAGATCCCCTGCGTGATAAGGAAATTCTCCTTCAGGCGCGAAAAGATGTATACGAGTACCTCAAAGATCAATCAAAGTCTTTAACTCTTTAATTGAATCATCAAGAGAAGTACAGCTTTTCCAAACAGTCAAAAGAACTTCCTCCGGAGGGAGTAATAAATCCTTTATAAAGACAGATCGCATCCGGGCACTATGCGCAGCTCTTAGACCGGCCTCGGAATCTTCATATACAATACAATGCTCGGGGGAAACATTAAGAAGAGAAGCTGCATGCAGAAAAATATCGGGCGCGGGTTTACCGTGTTCAACTTCGTTTCCAAAAGCAAAAGCATCAAAGTAATTATCAATACCCGCCCTTTTAATCATCCACAATGCGCTTTCTCTGCTTGTAGAAGTAGCAAGAGCAATTTTTATTTTATGCTCTTTTAGGAAAGAAAAAAGCTCATGTAGGCCCTGCTTCTTTGGAGGACCAAATGTGTCCATGTTTTCTCTCATAGCAAGAGACGCTTTTTTTCTAAATTCCTCATATGGAAAATCATTGCCCAGACTTTCCAATACAATATGTTTAGTGTCCTTATTGTTTCTTCCTATGCATTTATAAAACAGCTCTTTTGAAAAAGCTATTCCCTCTTTATCTCCCTGTGCCTGCCACATTTCCATACAAAGCTTTTCTGTATCGAAAAGCAGTCCGTCCATGTCGAATATTACTGCTTCTAACATAATTACTTATCTTATGCAACAAATGATTCAAGACGGGCAGACCGGCTGGGGTGCTGCAGTCTTCTAATTGCCTTTTTCTCAATCTGGCGAATACGTTCCTTGGTAAGATGAAAAACATCTCCAACCTCTTTCAATGACATAAGCTGCTTTCCGTTTAAACCGAATCTGTAGCGAATAACCTCAGCTTCCTTTTCTGTCAATGTTTCAAGAACAGTGTCAATTTCTTCCTGCATATTATTTGCAATGGCAGCTTCTTCAGGATTAGCGTATCGGCCGTCTTCCATAAAATCGCCAATAGAGGCACTCTCCGAATCGCCGGGACGCAGCTGAGCATCAAGCGAAACCATATCGCGTGAAATATTTATCATATCTCTAACATGAGATGTTTCCATGTTGAGCATATCAGCTATTTCCATTAATTCTTCTTCGTCGCTTTGATTACCGGTTATGGTTTTACGGGCTTTTTCAATTTGAACAAGTTCATTTGCACGGTTAAGAGGCAGTCTGATCATTCGTGATTTTTCACAGATAGACTTAAGAATAGCCTGTCTAATCCACCACACAGCATACGATATAAAATGGAACCCCTTGGTAACATCAAATCTTTCTATAGCCGTTAAAAGACCTATATTTCCTTCACTCACTAAATCAAGTAAATCAAGACCGTGATTCTGATACTTTTTTGCCACGTTTACAACAAAACGTAAATTAGCTGTTACTATTTTATCTTTGGCGGCCTTATCGCCTTGGGCAGCACGAACCGCAAGTTCGTTTTCTTCTTCTCGTGTTAAAAGAGGAATAGCATTAATATCTTTTAAATAAAGGGAAATAATATTGTCATCACTTTTTACTGATATTGATTTTCTGCTGTTCATAAAAAACTCCTTACGCTGCATAAAATTAATTTTTTTACAAGCGGCAACTGCCGTCTGTAAAAATGCTGCATTCTTGTCTCTTATATTGCAAAATTTGTGCCAACTGATACATCTTATAAATATATCTATTTTATTATATTACAAAAGGTTAACAAGTCTTCAAACAACTTATCAAATTATAAGTTACCACCATGTGTTATTTTGACCCAGCAGCTTGATTATGGTAAAAATCTGTATCATTTCAACACTACCTTATCTACATCGCTCAATAGTGTTTCGTTTTGTACTTTTTTTATTGCCGTTTCACTTTTTTTTTCGTATATTAAAATAAGAAAACTTAATCTATTAATTATTTTTGGAGGATTAAATATGAAGGTTAAACCCTTAGCAGACAGAGTTCTTGTAAAAACAGAAAAAACAGAATCAAAAACAGCAAGCGGAATTATTATTCCGGATACAGCGCAGGAAAAAACACAAATTGCCGTTGTTCTTGCAGTCGGCGATGATAAAGAAAAAATTAAGGTAAAAGCCGGAGATCGTGTTATGTATGATAAATATGCAGGTACACAGGTAAAAATCGACGGTGATGATTGTCTAATTCTTAAAGCTGCAGACGTAATCGCAGTTATAGAATAACAGTACCTATCTTATTTTTTTTAGTAAAAGACGCGCTTTTGAATTATCAGGATTCAGCGAAAGGCTGTATTCCAGATTCAAAACCGCGTTTTTTATTTCTTTTTTGAGCAGGTTAATACAGGCAAGCCTATAATGGATCTCGGCCTTAGTTTCCGGCGATTCGGTTAAACTTGAAATTTCGCTGTAAACTGATACAGCCTTATCATAATATTTCAGTCCCTCATATATGTTTGCAAGATTCATGCACATCTGTTCATTTTTTTTATATGTGCCCGAATTTGCTGTTAATTCATTTTTAGCATATTGCTCGTATTCATATTCGAGTAAGGCTAGAGCCGCTGTATAATTTTTCGAGTACACAGCATATAAATATGCAAGGTATTCCCGTTCCCAGCTGCTTAATTTTCCTCTTACCTGAACTGGATCAAATACCAGGTCATAAGAATCCCCGTCTATGTTTTGTTTTTCACCATATTTTTCTCTTGCATACGGCATAAGCATCGATTCTGCTTCTTCAAATTTTGAGTGTATTAAAAAAAACCAAACAGCATAACGAAGAATCTCTTCTTCATATATGAAGGCTTCTTTCATATTTTTTTCCAGCAGTCGCCAGACATCAATGACCTTATCCTGAACTTGAATATTGTCTCTATCAGCCCAATCAAGTTTTAACCGCTCCACCTGCAAATATGCATCATTTTTGAGCTCCAAGGCTTTATCAATTCTATAAATAGCATCGCTAATTGGAATTAGTGGAAACGATTCTTCAATCTGCATCTGGAGCGATTTTAAACCTGTCGGCTTTAATGCCAGAGATAAAAGATCATCGGCTGCAGATGTGTTCTGACGTAATGCATAGCTTCCGTAATAGATAAGACCGGGAACATAATCAGGATAAAGCATCACAAGCTTTCGGGCATAATCTCCAGCCGCATTAAAATCGCCCAAATTTTCTGTCGAGGCCGCGGCATTTAAATAGGCAGCGGGAGATGCAGTTTCATAATTCAAGGTCCATAACCAGGAATCCCGTGCTCTTTCAATTTCGCCAGATAACACATAGGCATCGGCCTTTAATAATTCGCTTTGAACAGTCGGGCTTAGCACGGACAAATCATACAGGCAAACCGCATAATTTCCGGCATCATATGCTATTCCTGCCCAAAACAAGACCGGATCATAGGCGGTAATTTTCTGCGGATGATACAGCATGGCTTCAGAATATTTACCCTGAAGCGCAAGAATAACCGCAGCATTTAGTATAAAAGAATTATTTCCTGTTGTATTAAAAGCATCTGAATAGATTTTTACTAAATCAGGAGAAAAGTAGTCTTTTTCATTTTTTGTTAAAAGTAAAACAGCCTGTGAATACAACGAGCCGTACACAGTGCCGCTCAGGTTTTTACCCATGGTGGCAGCTTCGTCGTAACGCTTCTGCTGTAAAAAGAAGCTGGTGTAAACAGCCCTGACTTCTATACTTTGAGGATTTTTTTTAAAAGCCCTTGCGATTACTTCCCCGCAAAGCTCAGTATTCTGCATAAGAGCAAAACGCCTATATATACCCAAGTATTGAAAATCTGTATGGGCTATTTTGAGTGCTTTATGAAGTATTTTTTCAGCGGATTCAAACTGCGCCTGAGCAATGTATGAATCTGCTAAATCCATTTTGGAAGTAAAAGATTCATTAGTCACACTCATTATGCAGGAAAAAAAGAGAATTATACATGCGGCTGTGAAGAAGATCTTCAAAAAGCCCATGCTTATTTTCCTTCTTTTTTTTGAATATTATCCAGTACAGCATTAATAAATTTGAACGATTCTCCGGATCCGAATTCTTTAGAAATATCAATCGCCTCATCAATAATTATTGTCGGGTGAATATCCTTTTGAAACAAAAATGGATACACACTAATTCTTAAAATAGCCAAATCTACACGATTTAAACGGTCAAAATCCCAATTACATAAATTCGCTTTAATTTTCTCATCAATTACCGGAAGGTTATCAACTGTACCCTTTATTAAGAGTCGTGCAAAAGTCAAACTTTCTTCACCCATTTTTTCGAGCATACTATCTTCTACCCATGAAAAAGTGAGCAAACTTTGTAAATCTATTGACCCTACATCAAAAGAATACAGTGCTTGAAATGCTAAAATTCTGCCTTTTCGTCGTGCCACGTATATCCCCTACCATTCCAAAAGCTTATCAAGCGCTTCACCAGTCTTAAGCATTTGATAATTTTCTGGAGTCCGAAGAGCTGCAGTTATCTCTGTGGTGGCTGTACTAAAACCTTCCGCCTGCTTTTGCTGTGCAAGTGTATTCTTAATGTATTCGTAGACAGTAACTGTTGTATCCGGCTGAACAATATCGCTAAGAGTTAACATACGAGCATCATACCGTTCCCGAATAGTATAAAACTGATAATCATTATCAGTTTCATTTATATCTGAATAAAATCCTATCTGTTTTGAGAACATTGACAGCAGAGACTGATAATCAATTCCCAGCTGCTGTGCAGCATTCTGGGTCTTGCTGACATACATATCTCCTGCCTGTAAACCGGAAGTATCAGCTTTTGCAGTTTCTCTCAATTCTACAAGTGTAATTTTGGAAGATTTTACATCGTCCATAAGCGTTTTTGTTTTTGCTAATGCAGCAGCTGCATCGTTGTTTTTTGGAACTAATACTAAAAATAGTTTTAAAATATCACTTTGAACAAACGATGTTTTATTCATTTCATAATACGAACGAACTTCATTATCAGTCGGAGCCGCACTTGTTAAAACATCCGGGCGCTTAGCCATAATATACTGCTGGGCAATCAGCTGATTTTTTAAATACAGTTTATATTCAGAAACGTTCATACCAACCTGACCCATCATAAAATCATCAAGACTTAGATTTGTCTGTTCCTTGACCAGAGCAGCAAATTCCTGCTCAGTAACAGGTTTTCCAACCTGGCTCGAAATATTATCTAAAAAGTATTTATTTACCTGCGAATCTGTTAAAGTTATTCCATCTTTTGCTGCAGCCTGAAGAACAAGGCGTTCATCGATTAGCGCATTAAGAATCTCTTTTTTTTGATCCGCCGTAAATGAGGCAATGCCCGTTTGTTTTTTGTAAATCTCAACACGGGCTTTAAGCTGCTTAACAGTAATTGACTCGCTTTTATTGAGTTTAATATTTACAATTGGCTGCAGATCAACCTGAGCATAAAGCACAGAACATAAACTAACTAATAATACCGAAATTGAAACTATACGCTTCATTACATCACCTTCTTGTTCAAAATAATACAGTACCTAATATATTAATACCATATAAGTATATAGTAAACAGTAATTATAACCGTTCGTTACAAAGAATAGAAAAAATCAACTTATGACAGCCCGGATTCTTCTTACACCGGCAGAAGATGACTGTTCCTTTTGAATCTTAAATGTACCAATTGTACCTGTGCGCTCAACATGAGGCCCTCCGCATACTTCCTTGGAGAAACTGCCTATTGTATACACTTTAACAGTTGCCTCATATTTTTCGCCGAATAAGGCCCGGGCGCCGCTCTTTTTTGCATCGTCAAGACTCATTATTTCCATTGTAACAGGAACATCTTTTTTAATCTGTTCATTTACAAGGTCCTCGACTTTTTGGATCTGTTCCTTTGTCATTGGTTCAAAATGGGCAAAGTCAAACCTCATTCTCTCTGAAGTAATGTTTGATCCCTTTTGCGCAATGTGATCACCAAGGACAATTGTTAAAGCCTGCTGCAAAAGATGTGTTGCAGTATGATATTTCGTCGTAGTTTCAGAATTATCTGCCAAACCGCCTTTAAAAAGTTGTTCACTGCCGGCTCTGGATAATTCCTGATGTTTTTTAAAGGCCTCATCAAATTCTTCGCGGTTTACCTTCATTCCATGCTCTGAAGCAAGTTCCTCTGTTAATTCAACCGGAAAGCCGAAAGTATCATACAACCTGAATGCTACGCGTCCCGGAATAACCTTTGCAGGATTTTTCATTAAGTTAGGAAGCAGTTTTTCAAATTCTGCCTCACCCTTTCTTAACGTTTCGTTGAATTTATTTTCTTCCGCTGTTAATTCATTTTTAATTTTTTCTGCATTTTCATGAAGCTCCGGATACGGACCTTTAAAATTTGCAATAACTGATTCTGCAAGATCTGCTAAAAAAGCTTTTTCTATACCAATTTTTTTTCCATGACGGACAGCACGGCGTATAAGTCTTCGCAAAACATAACCCGCACCGACATTGGACGGAGTAACACCTTTGGGATCACCTAAAATAAAAACAGATGACCGCGCATGATCAGTAATTATTCGAATGCTTTTATCTTTCTCAGGATTATTTCCATATGTTATACCGGATAAGGCTTCTATAGCCTGAATAACCGGCTGGAAAATCTCCGTCATATAAACACTTGTCTTTCCCTGAAGAACGGTTATTGTTCTTTCAAGCCCCATTCCAGTATCTACATTTTGTTTCGGAAGTTTTACAAGAGTTTTTTCATCAACCCTGTTGTACTCCATGAAAACATTATTCCAAATCTCAAGCCAGTTTTTACTGTCGGTACCCTTATTTGAACCATGGGGAGGAAATCCGTCGCCAACCCAATAGAAAATTTCTGTATCCGGACCGCAGGGGCCTGTAGGACCTGCTGCCCACCAGTTATCTGAAGCTGGAAGATAAGCAATTTTGTCTTCACTCATACCGTTATCTTTCCAATACTGCGCAGATTCATCATCCCGGGGGGCATTCTCATCACCGGCAAACACAGTTACAGAAAGTTTACGGGGATCCAAAGCAAGCCAATCCTGACCTGTTAAGAATTCATAACTATATGCAATTGATTCTTTTTTGAAGTAATCTCCTAAAGACCAGTTACCCAGCATTTCAAAACAGGTAAGATGGCTGGGATCTCCAACCTCTTCAATATCTCCGGTTCGGACACATTTTTGGTAATCGGTGAGCCTATTCCCAGCTGGATGCGGTTCTCCCAGCAAAAAGGGAACTAAGGGATGCATACCCGCAGTGGTAAATAAAACAGTAGGATCATTGTCAGGAATTAATGATTTACCTGAAATTTCAACATGGTTCTTGCTTTTAAAGAACGCAATATACTTGGAACGTAATTCATTGGCAGTCATAATACTCCATACTAGATGCGTAAGCCCCGATTGTCAAGAGGCAAAAAGAAACTGCAGAATAAAGAACAAGGTAAAGACAAAAGGAACTGCCGGAAGCCAAACAATGCAGCTTCCTGAACAGTTCCTTTTTAAGCTTTTTGATCTATTTTGAGCTCAGTTGTATCTGTGCAACAGAAAGCAGCGCAATAGGCACAGAATAAGAGGAACAGGAAACATACTGTAATCCTGCGTTCATACAGAACTTTATATTTTCCGGTCTTGCACCGTGTTCACCGCATAAACCGACAGAAAGATCCGGCCGTGCAGCCCGTCCTCTTTCAGCTGCAGTCGTAATAAGTTCTTTAACACGGGGATCAAGAATAGCAAAAGGATTGCCGTCAATTAAGTCGAACATAGTATAATCCGGCATAAACGAATTAAAGTCATCTCTTGAAAGACCAAGAGTGGTTTGAGTTAAATCGTTTGTTCCGAATGAGAAAAATTGAGCATACCGTGCTATTTCACCTGCTCCCAGAGCGGCACCGGGAAGTTCAATCATTGTGCCGACCTTATAATCCAGATTTTTTACACCATTTGCGGCGCATACTTCCTCTGCTATATCCAGTAATCCCTTATACGTATGACCTTCAATTTTTTTACCATAAATAATCAGCTTTAATTCCGAAGAGTTCATAATTATAGGAATCATAACTTCGGGGAATACCTTAACCTTCTCCTTTTGAAGTTTACATGCAGCTTCAAAAATAGCCTGCACCTGCATCTCGTAAATTTCAGGATATGACACAGCAATACGGCATCCGCGGTGGCCTAACATAGGATTGCTTTCTGCGAGGCTTTCTATGCGTGAATCAAGCTCCGCCTTCGTCATTTTTTCTCCGCTTTTCTTAACATATTCTATGAACCCGGCTTTTTCTGAATCATTATGAGGCAAAAATTCATGAAGCGGTGCATCCAAAAGACGTATGGTAACATGCTTGCCTGCCATAACCTTTAAGATGCCGTAAAAATCTTTAATCTGAAATTTCTTTAATTGAGTAAGAATTTTTCTTCTTTCTGTTACGTCTGAGGCTAATACCATTCTTCTAAACATATTTATTCTTTCTTCATGAAAAAACATATGTTCTGTACGGCAAAGACCAATACCGTCAGCACCGAACTTTAAAGCCAGCTCTGCATCCCTGGGGCTGTCGGCATTTGCACGTACTGTAAAACCTCCAAGATGTTTTTTACTCAGGTTTACAATATCAAAAAGACCCAATTTATCAGGATTAGGCTGAACTAAAGCTGCAGCTCCTTTATACACCGAAGGTGCTCCATAATACGGTACATTGAGGGTAATGTAATCGCCCGAGTTAATAACGATGTCGCCTATTTTAGCCTTTTTCCCGGTAATTTTCATATCCGGTCTTACTAAAGAAATTTTACCGTACTGGCGGGCAACAACAGATGCGTGAGCAGAATATCCGCCTTCATTTGAAAGAACACCTGTCGCTTCCTCAATTGCTTTAACGTCGCCTGCATAGGTTGCACACATTAACAATATACACCGGGTATCTTCATTCCGCTGTTTTGCAAGTTTTTTAGCTTCCAGCAAATCATCCGTGGTAAAATAAACACGCCCGACAGCAGCACCCGGCGCCCCGGAAATACCTCCGACCGCTGTCGGCAGAGCCTTAACAGACTGATCATCAATAACGGGATGAAGGAGCTCACTCAACTGTTCAGGTTTAAAAGCCTTAAGCAGCGTCTCATCATCAATCAGCTTTCTATTCAGTAAATCAAAATAAAGCTGAATCTGAGAAGCGGTACTTCTTTGTTCAACACTTTTTTGTTCAATAAGCCACAATTTTCCATTTTCAATAGTAAACCGTATTTGGCGTATATCTTTAAACTCATCCTCAAGCTGCTGAGATGTCTTAACTAGCTGCTTAACATACTTAGGATCCAATTTTGAAATATCTTTTCCTGGAGAAAATAATTCGTTGTAAGAATTACTGTAAAACATACCCTGAATCTTTTTTTCACCGGTAATAACATTTCGGGTAGTACAGAACCCCGAACTGGAATCCTTTGTATAGTTTCCGTATACCATAGGGTGAATAAGAACTGCAGTATCCTGCTCATTCTGCTCGTCAATTTTCAACAAATAACTGACTCTTGAAAGCATTATTTCGGCCTGATGTTCTGCAGAAGTAAAAAAGTCTTCAAGCATTAAAGATTCATATTTTTTAATAATTTCCTGGGGTTTAAGGATTTTACTCTTTGATTGGAAGTCGGAATTCAATGATTTTATAGTTTCATCTATAACTTTTATACGTTTTTGGTTTTCTTCAATAACTGCAATCGCTCTTTCAATTTTGGCAGCTCCGATCATTAAAAAAAGAAGCTCATTTGCAGCAAATGCAGAACCCACCTTATCGGCAAAACCGTCCAGAGTATCTTTTGCTAAGCCAATATTATGAAGCATCGGGTACTGAGCAATTGCCATATTTGGAGAAATTACAATTTTTACGAGGAGTGCATGATTTGTATCGCCGTATTTTTTTCCAACTTCTTTTGCAAACAATTCAAAATGTTTTGCCAAATCTTTCGCATAGTTAATATCAGATATTTCATCTGCGATAGTACCGTCAAAGACAAGTCCGGGTAAGACAGGAAGAGCCATCTCTGCAAGATCCAATGCAAGACGGGCTCTTATACCAAAAGAATCCCTGTCTGCAGCCTTTGCAACCGATACTTTTTGTGAAAAATAGTGTATATGCTTTTTATCTAACGCCATTATTTACTCCTTGAATGCTAAAATAAACGTAAAATTGTGCCCGGGGCACCCTGAAGAAAAGCCTCGAACATATTGCTCGCACCCTGTGTAAAATAGCGCTTAAGTTTAGCAACATCCTGAATATTTTCACCGACTACAACAAACTGAATACAGCTGCCGTGCTTTACCTTACCCCATTTAAACAAGGAGTTAATATCTGTGATTCGTTCACCATCATAGTAAACAAATATCTGCAGATCAGGGTATTTATTTTGAAAACTTTCTATGATTCTTTTCCAGGCTTCAACATTGCCATTGTGAAAAAGCTCGTTTGTAACGGGAACAGATATCATAGGAGTCATTTTTCTCAAAGAAGGATTTCCAGCTGGCGCACTTCGCTGAGGCGCCGGTGCAGGAGAAGCCGCTGCTTTTACGGGAGCCTTGCCCGTTATAGAGGAACCGGATGCAGGTTTTTGAGCTGTCTTTTGCTGTTGGGAAAAAGAAAAAGCCGAAGAAGATTTAGCAGCTGGAGCGGCTTTATTTTTAGAAGCCGGAACCCCTTTTTCTGCAGCTTTCTTTGAAACGGTTTTTGCAGGCGGTTTTCCCTTTTTAAAGCCGTATGAACCTTTTAGAATAGATTCGGGAACCTTACCTGTCTTGCCGTTTAATACATCTGAAGCCTTAGATAAAAGAGTTTCGCAAAGATCATCTGCATCTTTTTTGCCAAAATACCCGGCATACACTACTAAAAGTTCATTTTTTCTAAAATCAGACATTAATTCTTTATGGTCAGGATTTTTCGGATTTATTATTTGAACACCTAGGTCCGGATGATGATACGCAATTACAATATCTGCGCATTTCCATTTAGACATCGCACCGTAAATTATATCCGGTTCGATAGATGAAATTTTCAAATTCTGTGAAACAACTGCATATTTCCAATTTTTTACAAGGACATCATAGACGGCAGTTGCAGAATGATGTTCTGCAAATTCTTTTTTAACTATAAGACTTGTTATTTTATCGGCAATGTTCTCACTAGTTTGTGCACATTTTAATAATTGATCAATATTACTGCTTAATTGCTTAACAGACTCCTGCATAGTTCCTCCTGATTGAATACAAAGAAAAAAGGTGCGAAGAAACTGAGTAACAGTTGCCCCCGCACCATTATTATAACACTAAACTAGTTATTTTCCCCGCCCTCTGCGTGTTTTTCCGTTATCCACAACACCTTTTTTTGATGCTGTCTTACGGGCGCCTGCTTTCGGACCTCTTTTGGGTTTTTCTGCTGACTGCGCTGGAGGCAGTGCTTCCTGATTAATCTCTGCTAAAAGATCATTGGCAGGAGAAGCATCTTCTTCAAGTTCGGGAGGGGCAAAAGACTGAGACAGGTCTACACGAACTGTAGAACGTCTTCTTGAGAATGAAGCAAATGCTGCATCCTGGAAGCCTTTTGATACACTGTGCAGGAACTCATTAAGAACGTTAGCCATTCCGTCAAGAGTAGCCTTCTTTCTCTTAATGGATGTAATATCCATATCCATTAACAAACCAGGCTGAATATGGAAGGGATTAATCATGTAGTCAAATTTATTGAATTCTGTTTCAAGGAAGCTTAATCGTTCTTCCATAACACGGCGTTCAATTGGATACTGATAATCGTACATACTCTTTAGTCTGTTGCGCATAATAATGAGCTTGCTTCTAATCTTATCCTTTTCATACAGGAAGGTCTGGTTCATTTTTTCAATTTCAGTTTCCTGCGGTTTAATAAAGGAAATTTCGTCCCAGACTTTTGCAGTATCTTCGTATACAGGATCGCCTGATTTTGATTTATAACGGGAAACAATCTTTCTCTTGTAAGCATTTGCTAAATCTTCGAAATCTGCAATTCTCTTAAAGCGCTTTGCATCATCATAATCAGTATGAAGAACATCCCAAAGGTGTTCAACTTCTGTAGCAAAACTTGCAAGCTGTACTCTATAGGCTTCGCGTTCGTTAATAAGCTGGGCATTATCGTAGTACTTAAGTTTAATCTGATACCGTTCATCAGGAAGATGAGCAGAATCTGTATCCTCATACTCTCGAAGAATAAGCTCGCGTGCGTTCTTTAGATTCTCTATGTACTGATATCCCATCTTTGAAGTGTCAAGAATTGAGGTAAGAGAATTGATTGCAGTGTTAAAACCGCGGTTGCGGATATTTTCAATATCAACAATTTTCTTCAAGTTCTCACGGATATTCAGCTGATCAAAGGTATTAGGATCAATTTCTGCACGAAGATCAGAGATCCTGTCCATTAATTCTTTAGCAATAATTTGATACCTTCGGCTCTTTGGATTATCGATATTGTCATCTGTGAGTTCAGGAACCTTGTTCATTTTTGCAAAAACCAGTTCACCATCGGTCATTTCATCAAGACCTTCGTCTATTCTCTGATTTTTTATATTCTCTATCTCTTTTTCAAGTGTGTCTGTGATGTGCTTTGAAAGAAGATCTTTTATTAAGTATTCAACTGTTACCTGATAATGGAATATTGGACTTATAAGCTCTGAATCGAGAATATTGATTGAAAGTTTTACGTCGGTAACTGTCTTCGGTTTGTAAATATTGTCTTTAAAAGCGCATTTTACAATTGAATATGCATTTTCACCGCGTACAAATGCACCTACGTCTGTTTTCTGGCGGAGAAGCGAGTTGGTTAACGTTTCAAGATCGTTAACACCGCGCTGAATGTGTCCCTGTAAGTGACCGTACATATTTACAACAGATTTTTCAATTTCACCGGTATTAAATTTATCTGCACAGCCGACATCTTCAAGCAGAGCAGCTATTTCTTTAGGTGTATAGCGGTTAAGAACCTTCATTTCTTCTTTATCTATGAAGTTTCTAACCTTTTTAACCATTTCATCTTCAGATGTTACAACATAGCGGTTGAACATATTCTGATAATTCTGATTGAAATAGTTATAAAGCTTCTCTTTTAAACCGCCCATAACATCGAGCTGGTTTAATACTTCCTCTGGAAGCTTTGCGGTAACATGATTTAATATTTTATTTGCTTCTTCCTCAAGAAGGTTGTTAACTTCCGCCTGTTGATCTCTGTATTCCTGAGCAAGCGAGTTTCTCGAACCTACAGCACTAGGGGTTGTCGGATCAAATACGTTTGGACTCTTGCGAATATCAATACTTCCCATAATATCTCCTTAGGAATTTATCCTTCTAAACTCTACAAGTATAATTATAAGCATAGTTTTAAGAATGTAAAGCATTTTTTTTTTTTTGTATAAAAAAAGTACAATATGTGTTATAGTTAAATGAGAATTTGTTAGGAGGTTTGAATTTCTATGAAAAAACTGTTTTTTATTCTTATATCTTTATTACTCCTATCATTGTTGAACAGCGCTGAACGAGTTACCCCGCTTGATATATATATTCTTATAGATAAGTCCATATCAATGGAGGAAAGCGGAGCCTATACTGATGTAAAGCAATGGATGACATCTTCTTTTATAGATAATTCGTTAATAATCGGCGACACTGTAAATCTTTATTTTTTCTACGGAGAAACACAAAAAGCTTACACTAAAACGCTTGGAAATACAGAAGATTTTCTTGAATTAAAGAACTTAATAACACAAAGTTCAGCCGACGGAGCCTTTACCGACATAGGGCTTGCACTTGATACATTAAAAAATATTATAACAACAAAAACCAGCAGTAATCAGTCTGCCGCATTCGTAATTACCGATCTTATTCAGGAAGCCTCTTATGGTTCAAAATATGCAGGCACCTACTATGATTTTGCGCAAAGGTATATGACTGAGGACAGAATTATCCCTCATACAGTTCAGAACGGCAAGCCTTCATGGTATGAAATTACAGTTCAAATTGGAAACCTTAAAACTATAGAAAATAGAGCTCAAAAAATATATAATACCATTAAAAATACAACAAATGAGCCTTTATATCTGGCTCAGAACCGGAATTTATGAAACGAAATATTACAATTCTATTGTTTTTCTTAATAGCAGCCATACTGCTTTTTTTATTTCTTGGGAAAGAAGTTTTTATAAAAGACGATGCATCTGCGGTCAGAGCCCGGACAGTCATTCCTGTTGCCAACACTGAAGAGCAAACTGCTTCCATACGCCAATCTTCATCATCTGATGATCTTTCTTTAACCTCGCTTATTCCTCTTTTGGTAGATGAAATACTGATTAATGCAATCAGCTTTGATTTTAACAGTGACGGATACGAAGATCAGGTAATTGCAGTGAAAAAGGCAAACAACCCTCATCTTGTTATAGTAACAGGTTTATATAATCCTAATAGAATGACGTATGAAAGATTTTTTCAGTACCAGACTAAGATTTCTCAATCAAAGACCTTTTCTCTGTCTGTAATGGATTTAACAGGAAACCAGACAAATAATCTCATTTATACCGGTTTTACCGATCTAAACGAGTCTGTTCTTGAAGCGTTTACGCTTATTCCCAATCCCGCAGGATATGAGCTGAAACAGATAATTTCGCTGTATTCAGAAGGCACTATTCTAATTCAGCAGGCCCAGCCCAAGGGTGGTGTACTTTATGAGCAGGCAGAGGTCTTAACCTACCCTATTATGGTATACAGTACAGAAATTACTGCAGATAAAGATACTTTTGACCAGCTTCAGACTATCTATGTCTGGAGCGACTCAGAGCAGGAATACATAAAAGGAACAGAAACGCGCGTCCCGGGAAAAAAAATTGAGGCCAAAGAGTTATCAAAGATTCAAGACGGTACAATTGAAAGCTTTGCCGGTTTTCTTAACGGACTATGGGCATTATCTGCTCATAACGGATTAACAACTCAATACTTGTTTTTTGATTATACTGCTAAAGAAATAATATTTTCGCAGGAAAACACTCAGGAAGTTTATTCATGGGTAAACAGCACACTGAGGAGGAATGGCGTTTACCTTTCAACGGTTAATACCTCCATTTCAAATTTAACACGGTATTTTGATATTTCGTTAGTGTCGCTCGATGAAGTAAAAATAAAAATTAATGATGACGTCGGTATGGTTATTAACTCCGACACCTTATGGGACGGCATCTATAAAAAGGTACAGCAGAAAAACATACAATCCTCAACTATTGACGCATCTAAAGACAAGGCACTTTTAGCAGAACTTGAAAATAATAAAATTTGGAAGGTTATGGAAACTGATACGCTGTCTTTTACCAAGGGTGTGTATTCTTTTTCTTCCGGTTCTGTTGTTGAAACTGGTATCTATTCGGCAAAGACAGTGAGCGGTAAGCATCTAATTCAAATACGATCAGACGCACAGACATCTCTGTTCGGAGGATTCTATACTATTGAGAAAAAGGAAGAGTTTTTGTATCTGCAGCCGGTAAGAATTACTGCTGATGGTATTATTTCTTCTTCCGGTACGAAAATAGAACTGGCAAAACACATTGAAACGAATTAACTATTCAAATACAGGATAACATTCAAAACCAGCATTTTTTAATTGTGCGCCCATATTTCCGTCCGGGTTTTCTTTCACAATAACTGCAAAATACAGTGTCCCGCTCTGCCTGAGCTCTTCCTGAACAGAGGCTTTAAAACCTGCATCGGTTAACCTCTGTATAAGATCCTGTGCGTTTTCTCTATTTCTAAAAAAACCTAACTGATAATGAAGAATCGCCGCAGATTCGTCAGGTATTTTTTCATCATCAGAGGTTTTATCAGTTTTTTCTGGAGGATTCACATTCTTTTCCGGTTCGGAACCCGGACTTTCTTCATTTGCCGTACCGGAGGCAATAAGAGGAGCCGGCATTTTTCGGGGTACAAAATACCAGAAAGGACTTGGTAAAAGATGTATGTTACCCTGCACTACAGCCGCTTCCATTGAAAGGGGGTATTCCCTTATCAGTTTCGTGCTGTATGCTGCGTCTCCTGTCAGATGCCAGAGCGTAAGCAATATACTTGACTGAACAGTTTCCATACCTTTTAATCCGGTATAAGACGAAAGAATAACTAAGGGTTCATGAAGAGAAGCCTCATCTGATATTTTACTAAGCCAGCTCCAGACCGCATAAAGTTTAATCTTTGCTCCTAATTCGGAAGAAACTGCTGTACGGGAAACAGCTGATAAATATGAATCTGCAAGCTGTGAATCGCCGAAAGATAATGCGCACCGGGCTGCTTTGAGCAATAATGAGGAGGCAGATTCTGATCCCTCTGAAGACTGCAAACCGGCGGCTTTCTCATAATTTCTGCAGGCTAATTCATAAAAACCGGAACTTTCCTGCACAGAGGCTGTGATGACTAATAAATCGCGTTTATCCCGGGGTTTTGAGGCCGAAGAGATTTGCTGCTCAAGGTATTCCAATGCAGCAGTAAGTTCTTTCCCTGCCATTTTCTCTACTGCCGATTGTACTTCTTTTGAATAAGAGAGCAACGGCATAGCAATGAGAAAAATACATACAGTAAAAATTATACGCTTAATCACTTTTGTTCAGGGTCTGAATATACAGGTTTCGAAACAGGTTCTTGAGAAGAAGAAGCCTGTTTAGGAGCTTTATCAGCTTTTTTTATTGGTTTTATATGCGGTCTAAAAAGAAGAAAAGGAATCATAACAAGAATTCCTGCAGCAAAAGCAAGCAATATGCTCATAAAAACAGGAACATTTTCAAAGGTATATACACCAAATGAAACATTACATGCATTATCAAGATTAAACCCGATAAAAAGGGTTGCTAGTATTAAAACCAGAATAAAAAAAATCAATTTCCAAGGCATACGCACCTCTTTTTTTTTGTCTATACAACTATACCACGGAAGGTATTACCCGTCAATTCAATGAGTTTTACCTGAATAAAACTGCCGATGCTTTCTTTTCCTGCAGTAAAGACAACGCGTTCATCCTGTTCTGTCTTTCCAAGAAGTTCTTCTTTATTGTCACGGGACAAAGACTCAGCAAGAACAGTAACTGTCTGCCCCAGTCTTCTGCTCATCAGTTCTTTAATTACTCTATGCTGCAGTGCAATAATTTTCGCCAGGCGTTTTTTCTTAATTTCCATGGGAATTTGGTTTTCAAAGGTACAGGCCTTTGTTCCTTCCCTTGGATTGTAATAGTACATGAAGGCTGTTACAAACTGAACCTTTTCCATCAAGTCGAGGGTGTCGTCAACATCGGCCTCGGTTTCTCCAGGAAATCCAACAAGGATATCGGTCGACAGCGATGCGTCGGGAAGAAGATTCTTTATTTTATCTATTGTTTCAAGATACGATTCTCTGGTGTAGCGTCTGTTCATTGCGCCGAGAACTGCATTTGACCCGTGCTGAACCGGAAGGTGTATATGGCGGCACATAACCCTCTCATCCCGGATAACTTCAATGAGCCTGTCCGATATATCTTTCGGGTGGCTCGACATAAATCTAACCCAGCCGACGGGTGAATTAGTCTTTTTAAGATGTTCTGCAATCATCTTCATTAGTTTAGGAAAATCTATATCATGCCAAATATAGGAATTTACATTCTGGCCGAGAACTGTAATCTCCCTTACATTATTTGCGCTTAACTCGTCTATCTCTTTTAGTATTTCTTCGGGCGGGCGGGATACCTCCCTTCCTCTGACATAGGGCACAATACAGTACGTACAAAAGTTATTGCACCCGTGCATTATAGGAACAAAGGCAGAAAAAGAGCCCTTCTCGTATGAAGTTTGAGCAAAGGAATATACCGGCTCTTCATCTATTGGAATCCAGGTTTTACCCTGTTCAACAGCCTGCAGTATATCTGCTATATTTTTCTTTTGAAAGTTTCCAATAACATAATCTACTGCAGGAAAATCTTTTTTAAGTGTTTGGAGCAGACGCTCCGCCATGCAGCCCATAACAGCAAGGGTAAGAGGTGGAGGCTTCCCTGCATTTGAACGGGCAAGAGCTGCTGCTTCCGGAAAAACATGATACTTTGCATCCGGATGGAGGCTTCTTACTAATTTTAATGAATCATACCAGCCAAGCCTTCCTGCAATCCTGCTTTCTGCTGTTGCACGAACAGTACAGGTATTAATAATCACAAAATCCGCGGTTTGTGCCGACGGGGACTTAGTCCAACCCCGTTCTGTAAATATGCGCTCAACCGAAAAAGACTCTGCCACATTCATCTGACAGCCGTATGTCTCAAAAAAATACGTCACTATCTTTCTCCGCTCTCTGTGTATGCATAGGCATTATGATAATGTATGCTTTCAAAATTTTCTGCTTCAACACTAAACCATATAAAGGGTTTTTCGCTGGGAAAGTTCTGCAGCCCCAAATATACCTCTCTAACGACATCTTCAACAAAGCGGGGATTATTATAAGCCTGCTCTGTAACATATTTCTCATCTTCCCGTTTTAAAAGAGAATACACTCCGCAGGATGCACAAGACTCTATCATACTGATAACGTCTTCAATCCAAAATAATCCGGTATTGCGGAGTTTAACCCGTACAATACCTCTTTGATTATGCGCACCATAGGTACTAATTGCCTTGGAACAAGGACATAAGGTTGTTACAGGAACAGCTATGCTTACAAAAAATTCATGCTCATGTGCCGAAACCAATCCTTCATACGAGCAGTCATACGCCATCATACCGCTTTGACCGGACACCGGTGCGCTTTTTTCAAGAAAAAAAGGAAAAGAAAGCGTACCAAAGGCGCGTTCTGCGTCAAGCTTTATTCGAACTTCATCCAGCATAGCAAGAAATCTTTTCATCGACAAATCACTATGATATTCATGAAAAATCTCAATAAAACGGCTCATATGAGTGCCTTTAAAATGATGAGGCAGATTAACAAAGAGATCTGCAACGGCAGTTGTTGTCTGCATTTTTCTTCGTTTATCGAGAACCTTTACAGGATAGCGCAAACCCTTGACTCCCACCTTCTGAAGCGGAACATCCCGTTTATCTTCTTCGTTTTGAATATCTATCATCACCCGTCCTTTTAAAGACTGCATTCAGCTGCTTCAAGAGTATTCTGCATGAGCATCGCAATAGTCATGGGGCCGACTCCGCGAGGTACCGGAGTAATAAAAGAAGCCTTTTCTTTAACAGCATCAAAATCAACGTCTCCAACCAGGCGGAACCCGCTTTTTTTGGATGAATCCGGAATACGGTTTACGCCGACATCAATTACCACAGCGCCCTCTTTTACCATATCTGCGGTAATAGTATTGGGCTTTCCGGCAGCTGCTATGAGAATATCAGCCTGTTTAGTCATGGATGCAAGATCCTTTGTGCCGGTATGACATATAGTTACAGTTGCATTACATTCTTTTCGTGCAAGAAGAACTGCAACAGGTTTTCCGACAATATTTGAACGGCCCACAACAACAGCATGAGCGCCGGAAGTCTGAATACCCATTGTTTTAAGAAGAACCAGTACTCCGTGGGGTGTGCAGGGTAAAAAAGATTTTCTTCCAATAAGCATATTACCCACACTTATGGGATGGAATCCGTCAACATCTTTTTCCGGTTTTATTGCAAGCAGAACCTTTGCTTCATCAATATGTTTAGGAAGCGGCAGCTGAACAAGAATACCATGAACTGAGGTATCAGTATTAAGAGTATGAATTACATCGAGAAGTTCTTTTTCTGTTGTTTTTTCATTCAGCCGGATAGATCTATCGCTCATGCCGACTTCGAGGAGGGCCTTTTCTTTTCCGGTAACATAGGAAACACTCGCCGGATCCTCTCCGACAAGCACCACAGCAAGACAGGGAGTGATTCCTTTTGCCTTTAATTCCGCTGTTTTTTTTGCAACATCCTCTCGAACCTGACGTGCAATTTCAAAACCATCAATAATTACAGCACTCATGCATCCTCCCTGGAAAGATACATCCGGTGCTGCGAAATTCAACCCGCGGCGTAACCTTTCCTCGTTCTTATCTGTTTAATTTCTGTGTTTATGGACACTTAATAATGAAATAGAGTATACTAAAAACCAGTATTTTTTTCTATAACAGATAAGTTTTTTAACATGAGTCAGTTATTAAAAAAAATAAGTATACATTCTGCATTCAAAAGTATTAATCTTTTTAATGAGACAAGTGAATTAAGAGAGGAAGTATGAAACGTATTTTTACTTTGCTGTTGTTTTTCTGTGTAAGCTTTTCAATTCTTACAGCACAGGATCTGCAGACAGAAACCCCGGCGGAACAACAGGAACCGGAAGAATTTGTATATAAAATGAATCAAAAAGGCGACTGGTTTGTTCGTCTTGGAGGTTCGGTAAATATTCCAATAGTACCTGAAAACTTACGAGTCGGGATGGACCTGAATTTAGGGTTTTATACTTTTTTAACAGAAAATTTTGCCGTCGGCGGAGACGGTAATGGAACATATGCGCTGACAATAGGCGATAATATTTATTTTTCGGTACCGATTATGGCAAGAGCAATGTATCAGTTTTCTGTAAAAAACTTTGAAATACCTCTTAGTCTTGGAGCAGGTGTTGCGATACAAACTTATCTTGAGCGATATTACTTCGGTCTTATAATAAATCCTGAAGTCGGTGTTTATTACCGTTTTAGGACTGATTGGTCAGCCGGTATACATTGCGGTGTAAATATACTTCCTCAATGGTACGAAAATAAAGAATATAATAGAACCGGCTACATTATGGATACTGGAGTAAGTGTCCGTTATCATTTCTAGTTAAGAGGAATACCATGAAAAAACTTTACCCGTTACTATGTTCTATACTGATATTAACCGCAGTCTTTTCCTGTAAAAACGAGCCCATATTTTACGGAATTGATAAAGAAATAAATCTTGAAGATCCTGTCGTATTAGGAATTGTATATACTATTACCGAGGCTGGAGATAAGCTCTATGCAGCAAATGGAAAGATCTTTTCCAAAAAAAGCAGCGATTTACGAGCCTGGGCAGAAGAATCCAAACCTGAAGGATTTATAATTCGGACAGCCGCTGACAGTACTTACCTATATGCACTCAATTCGGAAAATATTTTATTCAGCACTCCTATAGCAGGAAGCCCTGTATGGGTTAAAACAAGCGATTCTATTATTGAACTTTTTGACAACAATGCACTTAATGCATCTGATAAAAAAGCATTTGCAGTAAAAGCTGATGCTGTTTATGTACTGACAGACGGAAGCGTCTCATCTGCCGTATCTGATGGAGGTGCTTCAAAAGATTCGCTGACAGCAGAATTTATAAACGGCCGGACATATTTTTCTTCTTCAATTCAATTTACTTCTGACCGGGAAGGCTTCCTGTATAGAATTGCATCAAGCGGCATTGAATACAGTACCGATAACAGCAGCTGGACTCTTATTCCAATAACAATTGAATCACCAATGTCTTTGGAATTTTACAAAACTGAAACAGCTTCATCTTTGTTTGCAGGAACAAAGACTGGAATAATACAAATACCTCTTACAGAATCTATACCCGCTTCAACAGGCATAGCAGCACCCGGCTCAAACGCAGATTCCTGCTTTGGTAAAAGTCAGGTACCTTCAATTTTTGCCTATCCCTTTGGAAACGGTGTTGTATATACTGCTTCAATGAAGCCCGATAACACTAAAAATACAAAATTTTGGGCATATTACCCCTCAAGAGATAACTGGAATTTAGAATAAGCTCCTTATGGATTTATTTGAAAGTGCTGTAAAAAAAACCGAGGGGCCTCTTGCTTCCAGAATGAGACCCCGCAATCTTGACGAATATATTGGACAGGATCACATTGTAGGCAAAGGCCGTCTTCTTAGACGCGCCATTGCCGCCGATCAGCTTACCTCGGTAATATTTTACGGACCTCCCGGAACCGGTAAAACAACACTTGCACGCGTTATAGCAAATCATACAAAAAGCAATTTTATTACGCTCAATGCTGTTCTTACCGGTGTACAGAGCATTAGAGACTCAATAGCTCAGGCCGAAGAACACCGGAAACTCTATGACAGAAAGACAATTCTCTTTGTTGATGAAGTTCACCGCTGGAATAAATCTCAACAGGATGCTCTTCTTCCATGGGTTGAAAACGGAACACTCATACTCGTCGGTGCTACAACAGAAAATCCTTTTTTTGAAGTAAATAAAGCTTTGGTAAGCAGAAGCCGTGTGTTTCAGCTTAAGCCCCTTGAAAAAAAGGATTTAGAAAAAGCAGCCCTTAATGCACTTGCCGATGTTGAACGGGGTTACGGAAGATGGCAGGTTCAGTTTGAAGAAGGAGCCTTAAATCACTTAATTGAAACAGCAAACGGCGATGCAAGAAGTCTTCTTAACGCGCTGGAACTCGCCGTTGAAACAACTCCCGAACAATGGAACCCGGCAGCTAACCCCTGCCAGCCCCCGGAAGGAAGTGTGATTTACATCAGCAAAGAGACCGCTGAAGAAAGCATACAAAAAAAAGTAGTACTGTATGACCGTGACGGTGATTATCATTATGATATTATAAGCGCATTTATAAAAAGCCTCAGAGGAAGCGATCCGGATGCGGCAATGTACTGGCTTGCTCGAATGACAGCAGCGGGTGAGGATCCGCATTTTATTTTTAGACGAATGCTCATTCTTGCCTGTGAAGATGTCGGATTAGCAGATCCTAATGCGCTTGTTATAGTACAAAGTTCTGCAGCAGCCTTTGATCAGGTGGGCTTACCCGAAGGACGCTATCATCTGGCGCATGCTGCGCTGTATCTTTCCACCTGTCCAAAATCAAACTCCGCTATGGCTTTTTTTGATGCCCTGAGCGCTGTAGAAAAGGAAGATGCTGATGTGCCGAATCACCTCAAAGACGGATCCCGCGATGCAGAAGGTTTTGGTCACGGAGCAGGATATCTTTATCCCCATGCCTACAAAGATCACTGGACAGCCCAGCAATATCTTCCAACAGCACTCACAGGAAGAGTTTTTTATAATCCCAGTAATCAGGGTTATGAAGAAAAAATTAAGGATAATGTGCTAAAACACAGAGAACTCCAAATTGCAGCAATTCTGGAAGAAAGTTCCGGATCCGAGGCGAATGGAGATTATGATGCAGATGCGCATATTCTCGACTGGTGGAAATCTCATCATAAAAAAAACGGAACGGTAAAAAAAGAAGAAAATTTAACATTTTCACCGGGCGATGCAAAAAGGAATTCGTGGCAAAAAAGACTTGATTCAAATAGAGCCCTAATTCTACAGCAGATTAGAGAAAAGGCGCTTTCTCTAATCCAAATTTACCGGCACAGCCGCTGCCTTATCAGCGGGAACGATGACGGACTTTTTATTTGGGAATTATGGAGAAAGACCCCAGAAGGTCTTACCTGCGCCCTATGCAGAACAGAAAAAGGCAAAAATATTCTAAGCCAGTATGCGTCTACGCTGAGTGAAATGGACAAACCTCTATTTTCTATTTCCCTTGATGATTTTATGGAGTACGAGTTCGATTATTTGATTACAAAAGATACTATAACATCTGCCGCTCTTTTAGAAGTACAAGCTGCAGATATTGCAGCAAAGGCCAAAATTCTTGCTAAAAATGGAACAATTCTAGTAATCAACAAAATACCGAACAAAGGCCAACGAATTTCAGCACTGCTTGTAGGACATTATGGATCAGAAAAAATTCTTTGTGAAAAACTACACAAGGCTGAAGAAGTTTTCTTTAAGGGAAAAGAGGGAACGGACGAAACAAGAGAACTCTTTTCCTGGGATGAAACCTCCATCGCCACTGCTTTTGAAAATTTGGGCTATTCAGTTTCTTATACGGCTGAGGAATTTACAGAGCAAAGGTATATATCGAAGCAGGAAATTGATTTATGGTTCGATTCCGATAAATCGCAATACGGATCTTTTTTAGCTGCTAAATTGAAGCAGGATGAATTAAGCAGAATTAAAAACTTGTTACTATCATTAACTCAAAAAACTATTCAATGGACGAC